>Ga0209193_1000011_pt1 | contig 228803 bp, 252 predicted proteins | sample COGITO_mtgs_1003_FD_185515 | JGI IMG/M metagenome (GOLD analysis project Ga0209193, IMG submission 185515) | Pelagic marine microbial communities from North Sea - COGITO_mtgs_100330 (SPAdes) (version 2) | ecosystem: Environmental > Aquatic > Marine > Epipelagic ...
AAATATGCGGTAGATCCTCAGCACTAATGCCCGGACCTTCATTACTGACTTTGACGGCGACGGTGCCACCGCTTATGTAGACGTGTATGCGAACGTCCGATTTTGGCGGGCTATAACGCAGTGCATTATCGATAACGATCACGAACAGTTCTTGGAGGCTGGCTGCATTACCGTTCATGAAGACTGCTTTTGCTTCGGTTTCGAGCACAATCCGTTTCGTGGCAGATTTGTCTTGAGATTGAATCACTTTTCGTACCAGCGCGACAACATCGAGCGGAACCATATCGAGTTGCGAAATCTCTGAGCGTGACAATTCGAGTAACATCGAAGACAGTTCGCTCAGCCGATTCACTTCCTCTAAATTACTCTCAAGCAGCTCGCGCATCTCTTCGCCGCTCAGGCGTTTGCTACGAAGCGCCACCTCAAGCTCACTTTTCATCACCGCCAGCGGCGTGCGAAGTTCGTGGCTTGCATCGCTGGTAAACCGTGACTGCGCTTCGTGTGATTTTTCGATCGGCTTTAGGCTTTTACGCGCCAAAAAATAGCTTCCTAGACCGGCTACAACTAAAATGCCGATATTCGTATAGAGCAGCGCAATCAGCAGATTGGCTTGGCTTTTCTGCATCTGGTTGCTGCGAAATATATTGAACTGAACGATGTCCTTCGTGGTGTATTCGGTCGCATTGTCTTGAACGCGGGTGGCAAATGCATCGAACCGAGCACTGATTTCGTTCATCGAGGTCTGATAAATCATACTGCTAAATAGCAAGCTAATACTCATGAGAATCAGCAGATACCAGCCGGTGAGTTTGACCGTTGTCGATTCGAAGAGCTGTTTCACGACGTACCGTGTAGCTTATAGCCAAACCCACGCACCGTTTTGATGAGGTTTGATTTAAACGGAATATCGATTTTGTTTCGGAGGTATTTTATATAGACCTCGACGGTATTGGGCAAAATATCGGCATCGTAATCCCAGACGTGAGCGATAATCGAATCTTTTGAAAGTGTCTGATTTTTGTTGCGCATCAAGTACTCCAGTAAACCAAACTCTTTTTGGGTTAGGGTGATATCTTTACCTGCCCTAGTCACAGAATAATTAACAGTATCGAGTTGTAAATCGTCGACCGTCAGGATTGCATTGTGTTGCTGCGCCGGGCGACGCAACAGTGCGCGAACGCGAGCGAGTAGCTCTTCGATTGCAAATGGTTTCACCAGATAATCGTCCGCTCCTGCATCGAGGCCAACCGTTTTGTCGTCTGTGCGACCGAGTGCCGTTAAAAAGAGTACGGGAGTATGAATACGTTCGTTGCGCATGTTTTGAACAATTGCTAAACCGTCGTGGTCGCCAGGTAGCATGCGGTCGACAATCGCCAGGTCGTACGGTTCAGTCGTTGCCATGGCGTTGCCATCGGTACCGTCGTAGCAGACGTCTACCGCGTAGCTCTCTTGCTCAAGTGCTCGTTTCAGGGCACGAGCAATTTTGTGTTCATCTTCGATAACTAAAATTCTCATCTGATACTAGTATAGACCGTTTTAGCTGAATTTTTCCTGAGAATGAGCTGGCGCTAACAGGCTAGCCGTAAATTGCCGACCACTCTTGCATACTGACTAATATCGGAAGAAGCGCTTTGCCCTTTTCGCTCAGTACGTAGTCGCAGCGCTTTTCGGTTGTGGTGGGGTGTTTGATGATAATGCCCTCTTGCTCTAGTTTGGCGAGGCGTGCCGAAAGGGTCCGAGGGTTGATATTGCCAACGAGGTCTTGCAGCTGGCAGAAGCGAACAATTCGCTCATTCATAAAGTAACGAAGAAGCTCTGGTGTCCATTTGTCGCCGATGATTTCGGTAGCCGAACTGAGCGATCCGACAACTGCTTTGCTGCTAGTATTCATATACTTACTATACATTTCCAAGCGTCAGTAGTCAAAGCAAGCTCCCTATATTGCCGTACTCGAATAGGCGCTTCACTACTTGGTCTCGCCACCGGGATGGTATGCGTGTATACTACAGGTATGAAAGCAAAAATAGAGATTGAAACACAGACATTTGTACGATTCTGGCTGGTAATGATTGGCTTCGTGCTCGCCGGGTTTATGATTTATAGTGCCCGAACTGGCCTAATTATTCTCGGTGCAGCATTATTCTTGGCGCTAGCACTAAATGGCCCCGTCAGCCGGTTGGCAAAACTGTTACCAGGTAAAAGCCGAATCATCAGCACGTTGATATCGTTTTTGGCGATTGTACTGTTGCTGGGTACGTTTATATTCCTTGCAGTGCCGCCTATCGTTCAGCAAACGGCCAAATTTGCGCAAACATTGCCGACGCTTGTCGATACAGCAACGTCTAGCTATAAACAACTCGATAGTGCCATCGATGAGTATAATTTACGTCCTCAGATGGATGAAACAGTGCAGTCGATAAAGGAGAGTGCAGCTGGATTCGCATCGAATGCTGGTTCAACTATCGTCAGTAGCATTGGCTCCCTATTTGGATTCATTGCTTCTACTTTCTTGGCACTCGTACTCGCCTTTTTGATGCTCGTTGAAGGACCAAGCTGGATGAAGAAAATATGGGGCTTGTACCGCGACAAGGAGCGGATGATACGCCATAGAAAGACCACTGGTCGGATGGTACATGTTGTGTCTGGATATGTAACGGGCCAGCTAGTGGTTGCGGCCATTGGCGCCGTCTTCACCGGCCTCACGATATTCATCATCAGCCTATTTGTACAAAGCGTGCCATCTAACCTTGCGGTTCCAACAGCGGCCATTACCTTCATTACTTCGCTGATTCCACTATTTGGATCGGCAATCGGCGCACTTATTATTGCCTTGCTTATCGGTATCAACTCAATCGGTGCTGCTATTGCCTTCCTTATATTCTTCGTCGTCTACCAGCAGATTGAAAATAACTTCGTGAGTCCGGCTATCCAGTCTCGCCAGCTTGAACTTTCGCCTCTATTGGTGCTCGCGGCAGTAACGATTGGTATTTATGTCTTTGGCATTGTGGGAGCGATTATTTCGATACCTATCGCCGGTTGTATAAAGGTATTGACCGAAGAATATTTGGACGAATCAAAACGCAAACGCGACAAACCGGAAACTAAACTGCACAAGCTGACCGATAAACTTCGAGAAATCAAAGACGCTTAAAGATAGTGCCACACGGTACTCTGCGCTCGATCGAGTAGTGTGATATGAAAGTTCTCTTCCAGCTGGTCTCGTAATTGGTCTGCGCTTGCCCAATCCTTCGCTTGCTTTGCATGGCCGCGCTCGAGTATGATTTTTTTGGCTTCATCGGGAATATCAGGTGTTGTCTCTACCAATGATAATCCAAATGCATCGTCTATCCAGGTAAATAGCTCGGTAAATGCCGAATGCTGAATGCGTGCGAGCGATGATTTTTCGATCGTATCAAATGCGCCTTCAAGCCTCGCAAACGCCTCTGGAGAGTTGAGGTCGTTTTGCAGCGACTCGTTTGCTGCGTGTTTGACGCTCAGTATCAAGCTGTTTATGTCGTGATCACTGTCTTTGTCATCATCATCATCGAGCGTATCGTGCACTTGGTGCCGGAGTGCTGCAATGTTGCGCCATCGTTTCAGGCGGTTGTTGGCGGCATCGAGAATGTCCCACGTGAAGTTGCCTTCTGTTGAGTAATGCTTTGAAAAAATCAGTAGCTTGAAGGCCTGCAGGCTGTAGCCGTGCTCAATGATATCGTCCAATGTATAGATGTTGCCGAGGCTCTTGCTCATTTTTGTGCCGTTCACTTTTATGTGGTTGGCGTGCAGCCAGATGTGTGCAAACGGTTGACCGGTCACTGCCTCGGTTTGGGCAATTTCGTTTGTGTGATGAATAGGAATATGATCGATGCCACCAGCGTGGATATCGATCGTGTCACCGAGGATTTCCCGGGCCATGACAGAACATTCTAAGTGCCAACCAGGGAACCCGACGCCCCACGGGCTGTCCCACTCCATGTCGCGTTTTTGGTCTTTTGGCGAAAATTTCCATAGTGCAAAATCCGTTGGGTTCTTCTTGCCAGTGTTTTCCACGCGAGCGCCGACTTCTAGTCCTGATATGTCGAGTCGAGCGAGCTTGCCGTAGTCGGACAATGTACTGGTATCGAAATACACGCCGTCGTCAATCGTATAGGTATAGCCCTTGTCCTCGAGTTCTTGCACAAACGCGATTTGTTGCGGAATATAGTCGGTAGCTCGCGGCATATGCGTTGGTCGTAGCAACCCCAGCATGTCAAAAGCTTCATGTTCGGCAATTTCGATATATTTTTCGGCAATGTTCCAGGCCGTCTTACCTTCTTTTAGGGCGCGGTTTTGCATTTTGTCTTCACCAGCGTCGCCGTCATCGGTTAAGTGTCCGACGTCTGTAATATTTTGCACTCGATTGACCGTATACCCAGCACCAAGTAATGTTCGCGTTAGTAGATCCCAGTACAAGTAGGCTACCCAATTACCAATGTGTGGCTGCGAATACACCGTCAACCCGCAAGTGTAAAGCTTTACCGGATGACCAGTCTCGATTATTGTGTTCGTTTTTGTCAGCGTGTCATGAAGTCTCATAGTATCTATGATACCTTGACTGGTGCTTGACGGCTAGGATTATTTGACGTAAAATACTTTTAATGTTGCAAGTAATAAGTAAAGCAAAGAAACGCCTCTAAGACATACGTCGAGAGTTTTCTTTATATTTTGCAATAAACTCCCGGCGGGGAGTTTTTTGTTGAAAGGAATGTATGAGAAGTAATGAACCATTAGAATCTGAACGGCCACTTGTTGGGAAGTTTGGCGGTACATCTGCGGCTCGACCGGATGTTGTTATCGGCCATATAATCGAACAAGGTCCTGGTATATTTGTCACATCTGCAGCTGGTAGCGATGAAGGACAAGGACGTGACGCTCGGATGACTGAGATGTTAAGAGCACACGCAGCAAACCCATCTACAGAATCGCTAATGGCGATTAAAGAGCGATTTGCGGAAATTGCAGTTCGTGCTGGAGCAGCGCCCGAAGCAATCAAAACCCTCGTTGCTCAAATAGGTAGTGATTTTAAATCGTGGAATAAAGCTGCATGGGAAGGCCTTGGTGAACATTGGAGTTCACAAACAATCGCTGCTGGGTTGGAAGAGCGTGGTGAGAATGTGAAGTGGATTGATGCAGCCGAAATGATCAGATTCAGCTCGCCAAATCGCCTCATGCGTTTGCTTGGTAAAAAGGCTATGATCGATTACGAGTCGACGGAAAAGGCTATCCAGACGCGACTTGCAAAGGTTGCTGTCGGCACGACTGTTATTGTCGGAGGATTTTATGGTGTCGATAAGAACGGAACACGCCAAACAATGGAAAGTGGTGGTTCAGATCTGACTGGCGCATTGATCGCGAAGGTGGTGAATGCTAGAGAATACCAAAATTGGTCCGATGTCGATGGATATCAATCGGCTGACCCGCGGCATTTTTCTGATGCGAGACAGATACCATACATTACATACGACGAAAAACGTGAGCTCGGTAACGGTGGCAACGGGTTGTTGCACAAAGAAGTGTCAAAGATTTTGGGTGGTCACGATATACCAACTCGAATGATGAATACATTTGGGGACGGTACGAAATCAACTCTCATAACTGATAAGCGCGATAGTGGTGAGATGCCTATTGTTGGCGTAACGCTTCAGAAAATGACAAAGTTGCGCTTGCCTGCCAAAGATAATAAGCCCGGTCAAACTTTACGATATTTGAAGAAACTAAAGAAAGCAAAAATTCCGTATGAACATTCTACTACCGCACCGGATACTGAGGTATTGCTTGTCAATGCAGAGTATGGGGATAGAGCAGCTGATGTTTTACGTAAGCACCTGCTTGGTTCAGAACCAGTCGATGTCGTGCATATTGTCGGTGAAGGTCTTAGCGGTAAAAACCCTCAGATAAACAAGAGCCTGAGCTATATCCAGCGTAAATTTGCAGAATCAGATGTTGGTCATGAAGGCGCAACAGACACTGGCAAAGAACCTTCGTTTACGAAGTTCGTACCAATCGGTCAGGGTGAAAGAGCTGTCAGTGCACTTATTGAAGAGATAGCTACTTAAGGGTTGAGCGCTTTTTGTGTCGCTTCGAGTAGCTCTTGTAGTGTCGTATCGTATGATTCATAGACTCTGAAACCAGACGCGTATTTGTGGCCGCCTCCACCGAAATAACCGGCAACTTGCTCGGATATTGGCATGTTCGATCGTAATTTTCCTGTTAGTTTGCCGTCTGGATAGGTTTTAAGTGCAACGGCTATCTCGACGCCTTCAACCAGCCGCATCTCGTCGAGGACAAGTACGCTGGGGTTGTACTGATCGCTATACTTCTGAATGTCTTCCCATGGGATATGAACCACGGCCAGTTTTCCGTCGAGGAAATACTCAATGCGTTGCAAGAGTATGCCTTTGTATTCAAGAATCTCCGGGCTTTTTTTCATAAATTCGCGCCGCCTGGTTTCGATCGTCGAAACGTGTGCACCTAGCTCGGTGAGGTCGGCGGCAATTCGATAGCTGCTTGGCGAGACGCTTTGGACAGATAGCCCCAGGCTGTCGGATAGCTGAGCGAGCAATAGGTGCTCGGCAGCTTGAGCATTAATTTTCCACTCAGCCGATTTTGACATGTTGAAAATCACCTCACTTGTCGAAATAGCTTCTTCGTACAGCATAGTGTGATCGAAGGTTAAGGTACTCTCGGTCATGTGGTGGTCGATCACCAGTACGTCGTGTGTTTCTAGAAACGACCGAACCCCGGGTGTCTCGAGTACTTTTGTAAGCAACACATCCGCACTAGTATCGACGATGATTGCTAGGTCGGCAGAGGTGTCGAAATCGCTGACCACCCTATCCCAGCCAGTTGCGTATCGGAGGTACTTCGGTATTTCTACCGGACAGTACATACTGACTTTTTTACCCAAGTCGCCAAGAATTTCTTCGAGTGCCAAGCTCGACCCGAGGCTGTCGCCGTCTGGGTTTTCTGCCTGGATTACGATGATATTGTGCGCAGTCGCTATGAGGTTGAGGTATGTTTCGTACATTGTGCCTATTGTAACAGGTGTGAAGTAATTAATTGTTCGAGATAAACGTCAAAATTGTATCGTATTGTTCGTTAGATATTTTATCGTGTGCTTTTAGAGTATCGATCAATTCAGTGATTGTCATGACTGCTTCTATTTTGTAGCCCTTTTCGGCTACTAGCTCCATACCGCCTTGTTGTCTGTCGATGAGTACAAGGAACGAGTGAACCTTCAGACCAGCTTTTTCAACTTGGTCAATCGCTTCAAGCTTCGAGTCACCTTTTGCGATGAGGTCGTCGATAAGTACGACCGTATCACCCTCGGCGAACGCGCCTTCGACTGAGCTTTTCGTGCCGTGTTCTTTGACGACTTTTCGTGGTTGTAATAGTTTGCGTCGGTATTCGTACCCTACTGCCGTGGCAAGCGGTACGCCAGCTTCTGGAACACCGGCAACAAATACTGAATCATCGATAGATTCAAGCAACCCTCCATAGGCCATGGTTACGGCGCGGAGCGTGTCTGGGTACGACTGGACTTCTCGAAGGTCAATATAAAATGGAGATTCGATACCACTTTTTAACGTAAACGTGCCGAATTTGATAAGTTCATGGGCGTGCAGTTCGTTTGCCACTAGTTCTTTTATTTCTTGAGTAACCATCGTCTATCCTATCTATATGTATTAATTTCATTTCGAGTTTCGATTGCTCGTTCTCGTGCTTTGCTAGCAAAATCTTCACCGCTACTTGCGTACATAATATCACGACCGGAGTGCATGATGATGCCGCGGTTGTTAGCGCCCAGCCCTGCCTTGACAGACGCTTCGATATCACCGCCCTGAGCACCGATTCCGGGGACAAGAAATACCATATCTCCGCCAACAATTTCGCGTATTCGTTCCATCTCGCTGGGAGCTGTAGCCCCAACGACCAACACGCAGTTGTTGTTCGTGTTCCACGTCTCCGATATCTGGCGAGCAACGTGCTCGTACAATGGAGCACCGTTCACATCGAGATCTTGAAATTCACCTGCTCCGGGGTTTGAATTGCGGCACATGATGATGGCGCCTTTGTCTTGCCTAGCAAGAAACGGCTGCAACGATTCACCACCCATGTACGGGTGGAGCGTGACGGCATCGACGTTCAGGTAATCGTAACAATATGCTAAGTAGCCCTCGTTTGTGTTGCCAATGTCGCCGCGTTTTGCATCGAGAATTACAGGCACAGTTGGCGCGACTTCCTGGACGTAGTCGACCGTTGCTTTTAGCTGCTCTATGCCCGATGGTCCGAGCGCTTCGTAGAACGCGCTATTTGGTTTGTACGCGCAGACGATGTCTTTTGTGGCATCGATAAGGCCTCTATTAAATTCGAAAAATGCCTGTGGGCCGTCTCGAAGGTGCGCCGGTAATCTATCGACTACTGGGTCGAGTCCGACGGACAACAAGGAGTTATTTGCATCGATGGATTGGTTCAACTTGTCAAAAAAACTGGTCACTGATTCTCCTTCGTGAACTATCTTGCTTCACTTAGTATAGCCTATCGGATATAGTAGACAAAAGAAGTAATACAAGGAATCTATCATGGCTGAGGCTTTACTGTACGATGCGCACAAAACATTCGATGACAACTATGACAATGGGCCGTATAACATCGATGAAACCGACTATCGAGAGTCTGGCACGCCAACACATACGTTCTTGGGCTTTCCGGTCCATACGCCATTTGGTGTTGCTGCAGGTACGTTGCCAACGTCTCGGCACACCGATGCCGCGTTTCGACTGGGATTCGATGTCGTCTGCTATAAGACGCAACGTAGTGGTGAGTTCCCGTCGAATGAGTTTCCCAACGTGCTATCACTCGACATTACCGGTGATCTGACGTTAGAGCGGCTCAAGCAGCCGCTGGTTGGCAGTAATGCATTCCCAGACGATGTTTCGGAGTTGAGTATTACGAACTCGTTTGGTGTCCCGTCACGTGGACCGGGTGTATGGGTCGACGACCTAAAGAATGCGGTTAATGGCCCAGGGTTTGGCCAGTTACTCATTATGAGTGTCGTAGGGACTATTCGCCCCGGCATGTCGGAGGATGACTATTTTGACGACTTTGCCCACGCTGCTCGGCTCGCGGTCTCATCGGGAGCAAAAGCAGTAGAGATTAATCTGTCGTGCCCAAACGTCGCCTCTGAAGGAATACTATGCTATTCACCGTCATCGGTACTTGATATTTGTACGCGAACCAAAAAGGCTATTGGTGACACGCCACTGATTATAAAAATCGGCTATTACACTGCCGATCAGCAAGACGTACTTGCGCAAATCGTTCATGATGTGTCTCCGTACGTTGCCGCTATCAGTTCGATAAACACCCTACAAGGAACGATTGTTGATGAAGACGGTAATCAAGCACTGCCGGGCGTTGGCAGGACTAAAAGCGGTGTCTGTGGGGCTAGTATCAAATGGGCTGGTCTTGATATGGTCAAACGATTGCACGCGCTGCGAGCCGAACATGACTATTCGTACGAAATTATTGGTGTTGGTGGCGTGATGAAGCCAGCCGATTACCACGAATATATTGCTGCTGGAGCCGATTGTGTCCAATCTGCGACTGCGCCAATGTGGAACCAGTATTTGGCACAAGAAATAAAGCAGTCTACTGCGACTACCAGCTAAGGAGTGTCGTTACCGTACGAGCAGCTGTTTACAGTGAGCTACGACCGTGGAGCGCGTGCGACAAGGTAATTTGATCGGCATACTCTAAGTCGACACCAACCGGAATACCACGGGCCAGTCGGCTCATGGTGACGCTGACGCCGGCATCTTTGATGAAACGTTGCAAAAATAGTGCTGTTGACTCACCTTCGACGCTGGCATTGGTCGCGATGATTAATTCAACCACGTTATCGGCTTTAATTCGTTCTACAAGTTCAGGAATATGGAGTTGTTCGGGTCCCACGCCGTCGATGGGTGAAATTGCCCCGCCAAGTACGTGGTACGTGCCTTTGAACTGGCCTGTTCGTTCGAGCGCGACAATGTCGAGGGGTTCTTCAACAACGGCAATCAATGTTTTATCACGCGAGGCGTCTTTGTAGAGTGGCGACACGTCTTGGTCGGCGTCGATCAGTGCGAATGTCACGGGGCAGGAGGTTACGTTACTGTGCAGTCCTCGGAGCGCATCAGCCAATTTCGACGACGTCGACGTCTGTTGTCGCAGTAAATAGTATGCGTAGCGTTCAGCAGTACGTGCACCAACACCAGGTAGGTTGCCTAGTTCTTCAATCAGCTCGGTCAGAGCGGCTGGGAGTATATCTGTAGCCACAGTGCTATGAACTACATTCCTGGGATGTTCATGCCACCCATGAGCGGCTTCATAGCCTCAGCAGCAATTTCTTGCGCTTTAGCAAGACCATCTCGCACGGCAATTTCAATCCAGTGTTCAAGTTGTTCGATATCATCGAGGTCTACCATCTCAGGGTCGATTTTGACGCTGTCGATTTTCAATTCACCGGTTACGCGTACCACAACGGCACCGTCGCCAGCTTCAACTTCAACAATTTGTTTCTTTAAGTTTTTTTGCGCTTTACGCATGTCATTCAGCATTTTAACTTGATCGAGAGCCACGGTATATCCCCTTTACTTCTTGGTTATCTGTATCTTAGTATACGCTAATTGTAGCCATTTTTGTAGAGGTAGAACCGGTCCGAGCTGTTAGATGAACCGGTCACGATAATATCGGTCGGTACTGTGTCGGCAGATTGCCTGTCTCGACTGGCGATGACGGTCGCAGCGCTCGACTGGGTGGATGCATCCGATGCGCTCACTGTTGCGGATACGCTACCAGATATCGATTGTGCATATAGCTCGTAGAATGCCAACTCTTTCGGCTGTACCAACAGCAGAACCGGTGCGTCGGTATTTTTCGCCACGGTCGCGCGCAGGATTTGTAAATCGTGTGAGTAGGCGGTCGTCGCCTCGGGTGCATAATGATAGGCCAACACATATTGTTCAATGCCGGTTGTTGTGATGCCGAACAGCAATATACCGAGTGGAAACAGACCAGTCACGCGAGCGTAGGGATTGCGCGGGAACAGTTTGTACCAACTGCGAATGAGAAAGTCTATCGCGAAGGCAACCAACAACATGATAGGCACGAACGTGAGTGCCGCTGGTGCGTCTGCTAGTCCGACAACCAGCACGGTAAAGGCAATCCATATAGTGAGGATGTAGCTTTTTGCTGTGTATGTGGCAGTAAACAATCGAATTAACCCGATTATCACAAGTAAGGAGACAACCAGACTATACACCGGCGTCGCAAGTACAGCGATGGTCGGTTGATTATAATTGACATACCCCTGTAGCGAACTAAGTACACTTGATAGCGTAGGGAGCGTATCGGGGATACCAGCGAGCATAACAAGAATGTCCAATGACCGCAACGAGCTCAGCAGTATCGGTGAGATAACGGCTATAAACAATACAGCACCAATCACGAGCAGTAGCTTGGACTGCCGAAACACCACAAACCGTGCATGCGGATGGATCAGTGCTGTTGCTCCGAGGGCGATAACGCCAAAGACGGCAAACGGTGAGTAAAGACTCAATCCGGCTACGAGTGCTGATAACAGTGTCCACATAGGCTTAGACTTTCTTGCCTGTGTCAGCATCGAGCTACAAAATAGCAGACAACTTGTCCAGAATAAATACATGATTTCGGGCGAGCCAAGCTGAGCTTGCAGTAGGAATGCGCCGGACGTAGCCAAAATAATAGTCGTAATAACCGCGACATTTCTTCGAAACCATAGGTTGAGGACGCCAAATATAAATAAAGCACTGGCAAATCCAAGCACGAGTGACGGCAGCTTAATGGCAGTCGTGGTGACGCCAAACACGGCAATACTGAGCTGCTGTAACAGATGATACGGCAAGTGTATGAGCAGCTCTGGGTTTTCTAGCAAATCTATGGATAAATTTATACCAGAGCTTTTAACGGCCGACGCCATCTCAGGTTCGGATAAGCCACCAGGAATAAGTAGTCCGGCGACAAACAAAAGCGTAAAAAGAATACCGCCGATTGCGAATGAACCAAGTGCGTATCGCCACTTGTATACGAAAAAATCTGTTACTTTTAGCTTACCCATTTTCTAATATCTAGTGTACCACGATGGTTATCCGTCGTGGTGTTTGTCGAGCGACATAAATCGCAGGCGCTCAGGGTGGAAGAAGAGCTGTACTTTCCCGGTAGGACCGTTACGATGCTTTGCAATAATTAAATCGGTAATATTTTCAAACTCAGGATTATCAGGTTCATAGTAGCCTGGTCGATAGATAAAGCTTACAATATCGGCATCTTGCTCGATACTTCCCGATTCACGGAGGTCCGAGAGTTGTGGTATTTGCGGGCTTCGGCTTTCTACAGAACGGCTTAGCTGGCTCAGTGCAATCAGTGGCACGTTTAGCTCACGAGCAATCAGTTTGAGTCCACGCGATATTTCTGATACTTCCTGAACACGGTTACCATTATCTTTTCCAGAACCTTGCATCAGCTGTAAGTAGTCGATGATAATCAATCCGAGTGGCTGTTCGTGGGTAATTCGCCTCGCCTTGGTGCGCATTTCTAGTACCGAAAGCCCTGGTGTATCGTCGATAAAAATCGGCGCTTCAGCCATTTCACCCATTGCTTCTGAAAGCTTAGAGAAGTCATCGTCACCCAGATTACCGGTTCGGATATTCCAAGCATCAACGCCACTGGCATCAGCGAGCATGCGGTCGACCAGCTGTTCTTTGCTCATCTCGAGTGAGAAAAAAAGGACCGGCTGTTTGGCGATCGTTGCCACGTTGTAGGCAAGGTTTGTCACAAATGTTGTCTTACCCATTGCGGGTCGTGCCGCCAAGATGATGAGGTCGGAACGTTGGAGACCCGCTGTCATGTTGTCGAGGTCACGGTAGCCAGTTCGGATACCGCGGAGCTGGCCTTTATTTTTATGCAACTCTTCAAGGCGGTCGAAACTTTCGGTCAAGATACTTTCGAGGCTGGCGACATCTTGCTTGAGGCTTTGATCGGATACTGAAAATAACTCTTGCTCAGCTTGTTGCAAGAGCTCTTGGGTGGTTGTATCGTCATCGTACCCGAGCTCTGAAATATCACCACTGGCTTTGATGAGCCGCCGACGCACGGCAGTTTGCGCAACCATCTCAGCGTAGGTCTCGGCATGAGCAGACGTTGGTACGTAGGTCGTCAATTCGGTAAGATACGCTGAGCCACCGATGGTTTCAAGCTCTTTTTTTCGTTTCAATTCATCGGTCAATGTCAGCAGGTCGACAGGTTTGTGTTTTTCATACAGTCGCATCATGGCGCCAAATACGAGGCCGTGGCGCTTGTCGTAAAAGTCTTTTGGGTTGACGTGCTCGGTGATATCGGCCAGTGTTTCGTCGTCAATTAAAACAGCCCCGAGTAAACTTTTTTCGGCGTCCAAACTCTGTGGGGGAATTTTTCCTGCTGGGACCTCTCTGCTAGCCATCGTATATTAGAGCGAGTCTGTACTCACTTCTTCTCCTCCACCCATCATAGCAGCTACGGCTGCAACATTACTATCACTCGATGGTTTCGCTGAAGGTATAACTTCAGATTCCCACACTCGGCCCGTCGTATGCTGCAAGATGTCGTTTAGTTGTTGACGATATCGCGGCGTTTCGAGTTTTTTCTTGTAGAATTCGTTTTTTGCATAGATAACGAGTGTGTCGCCGTCTTGGACGATGTCGCATTTCTTCAAGACACTCGTAAGCGCAATACTTTCCTCTTTAGCACGGACCAATAGCTCTTTCATATCAAAGTCTACTTCTTCACCAGACACGCGGTGCATGGTTGGCTTTTCAGCTTCGGCTTCATGCTCGAGTTCTTCGAGGCCCGTTTCTACCAGAGCGGTTGGCGCGGGTGCATGTACCTGTTTTACCGGGGCGCTCACCGTTGGTTTCGAGACAACTTGCGGCATGACTATGCGTTTTAGTGGTGCCGCATACAATCCTAGGCAGGCCAAAAGCTTCGCATTCGGCATCGTCGATTGTCCGACCAACATTAGTTGATCGATCAACGGCAGTAGCTCTGGCGTATCACCGACAGTATCGCTGATGTGTTCGATCAATTGGCTGGCGATAATTTTTGGTTGAATACCGGTGTTTTCAAATAGCTTGAGCTGCGCAATGACACCGTTAAAATCCTTTTTTTCAAGCGACACAATGAGCTGCCGCATGGCGTCAGTTGGCGCGAGCCCGAGGCTACTTTCGATAAGTTCCTCGGTTATTTCTCCGTCCTTGGCGCTGGTACTTGTAAGTTGGTCGAGCAGACTAACGCTATCACGGTATCCCCCATCGCTGTGCTGAGCAATGAGGCGGAGTGCCCCCTCGGTGATACTTATTTTTTCGGCTTTGACGATCCGGTTCAGATTTATCATAATATTTTCAACGCTAGCGCGGTGGAATGTATAGCGCTGGGTACGGCTGACGATTGTTTGCGGGAGTTTATCGACATCGGTCGTTGCTAGGATGAATACAACGTGCTCTGGCGGCTCCTCGAGCGTCTTTAAGAGCGCGTTAAACGCTGGTTTCGACAGCATGTGCACCTCGTCGATAATGTAGACTTTCTTTTTTGCACTGCTGGGTGCAAACTGAACTTTTTCACGCAGATCGCGAATATCATCGACACCATTGTTACTCGCGGCATCTATTTCGATAATGTCGAGATGTGCTGACTCGCTATCGTACTGCAGGCCGTTTATCTCGTGCGCCATAATCCGGGCAATTGATGTCTTACCAGTTCCTCGTGGCCCGGTAAAAAGATAGGCATGCGCCACGCTGTCGGTAAGAAGCGACCGCGAAAGAAGCTTCGTGACATGTTCTTGTCCGACAATCTCATCAAGCGTTCGCGAACGGTATTTTCGGTATAATGCGAGTCCCATACTGCCCTTTATTGTAGCGTACTTCGTCCGATGCGTCGCGGTATCTCGTGGTGATTTTGACTCGGGAGCAGGGAGACCTCAATAGCTAAATGGTGCCGCCTTCTCGCAGATAACACGCTCCGCACAATGCGTCATAGGTTATTTCTTGGCCATCTTCAATAGCAATTTGATTGCCTGAAAATATATATACACCGTCGAGCTTTCTAGTATTGAACTCTGCTTGTGAACCGCAGAAGCACATTGTCGGAAGTTTCGATATACTATCGGCAACTTCTAGGAGCCGCTTGGCGCCAGGTATAAATACTTTTGATTGAAAATCAGTACGCAATCCGTAGCATATTACTGAAATATCGTGCTGCTTCGCTAGTGCATATAACTGTGAAACATGTTCCGAAGAGAGAAATTGCGCTTCGTCGACGAGTACGCAAGCGATGTTGCGTTTTGTAGAAATTTCGTCCAGTAAATTGATTGTCTCATCTGCCAGTAGGTCGACATTGCGCGAGTGACCACCTCGTGCAACGATTGTTCCTCCGCCCTTTGTATCGACTTTTGGCTTTATAACGACGACGTTCAACCCACGCTCTTCATAGTTGTACACAGTTTTGATGAGCGTGTCGCTTTTGCCACTGTTCATTGCGCCGTATTTGAAATGAAGTTTAGCCATTTAGTATAGTGTACACGAAAAGAGCCACCGAAAAGACTCAAACCATACCAGCGTGGAAGCCAGTACGGCGGATCTTTTCGATGGCTAGAGAACCTCATGCCCCTAGGACCATGTAGTTCCAGAATGTTGACCTTGAAACCAGAAGAACGACGGTCAACGTCACGCCATAGGTCAAAGCTAGTGCTATGACCACGCCTCTTGCGAGACGCAGGCCTGACGTATCATCCAGCTCATCTTTATCGGGGTCACATGCCGCAAATCGCGACGCCACGATGAAGACAATACCAGTGATAATCATACCCATGGTGTTCCTCCCTGCTGAATCGTAGGTGGATGGTGCTCTCAGTTAACTACTTAAACATATACAATGAATAATGTCTAGAGGGCTGCTTCAACCGCCGCCCAGACCGCTTCTTGATTGTCGGTTGGTACGATAATCGTGACTTGGTCTCCGACGTTGATGCGGAAGTACGTCACGCTCGCCAGTAGGATGCGGTATTCACGTCCGTTTGCTTCTACGTAATACGCGCCGTCGTGTTGCACGAGAGTACCGATAATTTGTGTACGATCAGTCGGTCCGATTTGCTTGTAGATAAAACTACCGTCATCGGCGATGGTAAGTTTCAAGATGTCACCTTCAACCAGCTTCGATTTTGAAGCATAGTTTGCCGGTACTGGGTATTCTTTGCCGTCTGGACCGGCCATTTTTTGGCCGTCGAAAACGCCTTCGACTACTTTGCCGCTGACTTCTTCACGGCTATTGGTTGGTGTAACGACATGTCCGTCGTCACCCATGATGCTCATCAGCAACTCATTTGCTGCAGCCAAGTTTGTTTCAGCCTCTTGAATAAGAGTCCGAAGTCGCTTGACCTGTTTTTCTGGTAATTCAGACATAATATTTCTCGCAGTTGTCCTTGTCTGTTTTAGTTATAGTATCACCCTATTATATATCAGGCTGAGCCACGCGTGTCAACACTATACAGATTAAAGTAATCTCCGCATGCAAATAATTACCGGCAGTCGCTTATCCACACGAAGAACCGAGGTGCGTGCAAAGTCGTTGTCAATATTGTTCTGGAAATAAAAAACGCCCCGTGTTACCGGAGCGATTCTTTATTACATTGTGTAATATGGTCGGTTTTGTAGAACTAGCTTAGTTCTACTGTTGCGCCAGCTTCTTCAAGCTGTTTCTTTGCTGCTTCTGCGTCGTCTTTTGTCACTTTTTCTTTCACAGCAGATGGAACACCGTCTACCATTGCTTTTGCTTCACCAAGACCAAGTCCGGTAAGTTCTTTTACTGCTTTAATAACAGCAACTTTTTGCGCTCCAGCGTCTTTTAGCGTTACAGTGAATTCAGTTTGTGCGTCGTCGTCACTAGCGTCTCCGCCAGCAGCTGGACCAGCTACTGCTACTGCAGCGGCTGCTGGTTCGATACCGTATTCATCTTTAAGCACAGTTTTTAGTTCATTTACTTCGAGAACAGTAAGTTCTGTCAGTGATTTTGCAAGTTTTGCTACATCAGCCATAACATTGCTCCTTTATATTCTTAATTAATTATATTTGCAGCTTATGCTGCAGCTTTAGCTTCCACGCCATCAAGTAGCGCGTGAAGATTGCCAGATAGTGCGTTTGTAACGTCGTGAACAGGTGAAAGTAGTTGTGCAACCACTTCAGCGATGAGCTGCTCTTTACTAGCAAGGCCAGCAAGTGCTTTTACATCGTCTTCAGCAAGGAACGCACCTTCGTTTGAAAATCCACCAGCAAGCTGTAAGCTTGGGTGAGTTTTTGCAAAGTCGTTGAGTACTTTTGCCGCTGCTACTTCATCTTCGTTCGAAAACGCATAGAGGAGCTGACCTTCAAGTGCCGATGTATCGGTATCTTTGTAGGTTTTGATCTCACCCATTGCCACGCGAACCAATCGGTTCTTGATAACAACGATAGTGACACCTGCTTCTCGAGCATTTTTACGGAGTTCTTGAACGTTCGCTACAGTGAGCCCTGCATATCGTGCAAAGGCAACAGCTTTTGCGTCTGTAAACGCAGTGTTCATCTGGGCAACCAAAGCTTGTTTTTTATCGCGGGTAATTGCCATAAAATCCTCCAGCTTATATTGGTATTTCCGACCATATTGTTAATGTAACGCCTATCCAAGAAGATATACTGCTTGAATAACCGAGACCTTACGACTTACGTGAAGAGAAAAAAATTCACCTCGGTAGCTGATTAAGTAATTCGTTCGAACTACTGCTACGGTCTTTGGTAACGTCTAGACATACTATACCAGAGATAGTGTCTAGATACAATCGCCGCTAGTACCCTACTCTGTCGGGTGCACAATTGATCGGATCTCGGCTTGAATAGCATCTATGCTGCGCAGCGATGATCTTGTGTCTGCACAGTTTACTTGGTGGTACGTGTCTGGGTAGAGGGTGCACAATTCGAGGTAATTATTGTTAGCTAGTTCGAGGTGACGTGCATCGGCCTCATGGATATCGCGTTTGCTCGTTGTGTACGAGCGGGCGACTTTTTTATCGACATTTGCCTGCATGTGAGTAGCTGGCATCGTCAGGACAATATTCGTAGTAGGAATCGGAATGCCTAATATCTGGTATTCTGTTTTCATGGTGCGCTCGTAAAACATGGTTCGTTCGGATTCATCGGATAGCTTTGTTCCTTGGTGAGCGAGGTTCGAAGCGACATATCGATTTGATATAACGATGCTGTTGTCACCTTTGAGATGTTCAATGATGTCGTCTTTTGCGGCAAACCTATCGAGTGCGTATGGTAAAGATCCAAGTTCGGCTGGAACATCGTTCGGCCCGCCATACGCGCCGTTTAAATACCGCTGAACATAATACGATGAGTCCTCTTGGTATCGTGGGAAATCAGTTTCTAATACGTTGTAGCCAGCTGCTTTCAGGTACTCAACCAGTAGTGCGGTGTGCGTCCCCTTGCCAGTCCCATCGCCACCTTCGATAGCAATAAACTGACCCATACTATTTCATGCCTTCAGGTAGGCCGTCGATAGTAGGCGCAGAGACTCTGGCGTCTTTAAACGCTCGAGGCAACATCATTTCGGGTTTCCAAGTGGCAATCAGTTCGTCAAGATCGTCTGTATGTTGGTACTTCCCGCTCATACCATTTCGACCTTGGGCATAGCCACCTTCTACCTCACCGGTGTGGTGAAAAATGAGCTGGCCGACGCGTTCTCCGACGGGCAGGACGACACTTTCGTGCATATTAAGATTATATATTTCTAAGGTAATGCGGTTGATATACCCAGGGTCAACCCAGCCAGCGTCAAAACACACTGCGACGCCGTTTCTGCCCCAACTGCTGCGGCTTTTAACCTCGCAGGCGCCACCGTGGGTGCGAATACCAATAAACTCGTGTGTGTGGGCTAGGATCCGTTCCCCGGGCTGAAGCACGATGATAGGATGATCGTCTGGAATATTCTCAAACCGATCGTGATCGTTTTTTTCACACCATTCTCTGTGGGTGATAGCTTCCAGTGGTCCCTTGAAATATCGTGCAACGTCACGCTCGTCGAATGGATTGTAAACGCCGCTGGATTCGGCTTGATACTCTTGCTTGTAGAAATAGTGACCGAGCGTAAAATCTAGGCTAGCCTCCGACACGTGCTTGGGATTATATGGCACAGAAACAATAGTGCCATCTTCAATGGCCGCCTGAATCTCTGTGTTGCTGTATACTCCCATAAACTTTGATTATTGTAGCATAACTAGCTTATTTTGATGAGGTGTGTGTGTTGATGTCGTATAGTTTTCGAAGGATTGTTGGCTGCACGTGCGTAGATAGAGTACCCGCGGCTTTCGTATAGTTTGACCAATGTCATGAAATCAGCCGAAACCTTGTCATCGAACTCGTGGACCGCCGCATAGTGATGGATGGGTACTATCATTAGATGGTCGTCGACACTATGTGAATCCCATCGCTCATAGGGAAACTTCGCATGAACAACCAGGCAGTGGTCGGTTTCGTCGATAATCTGCTCGGTCGCATTGTCGCGTAGTCGGCAAAACGGACAGGCATCACCAAGCTCAGCAAGATAAGCTTGATAGTCGCTCTGTATTTGTGTATCTCGTAGTGTCATTGCCGTATAGTACCATGATAAGATACTGACATGAAGTCAATGATTGTAGCTATTGATAAACACAATGCCATAGCGTCGGGTGGAACGATGCCCTGGGGAAGAAGTTTAAAGGATGATTTGAAGTATTTTCGCGATAAAACAAAAAACACCAGTATTATCATGGGTCGAAACACATTCGAAAAAGATTTTGGTTCTAAGCCACTGCCGGACAGAGAAAACATCGTCGTGAGCAGTAAACCCACGGGTGTACTTGGGGTACTCAGCGCAGGCTCACTTAAAGCGGCCTACGCCCTTGCTCGCTACCCTATTTTTGTGATTGGCGGTGGTCAAATCTATGCGTCTGCACTCAATGACATGGACACGTTGTACGTGACTGAAGTTGATGCTGAATTTTCTGGCGCAGATGTATTTTTTCCGGCTATAGATGCCGACCTATGGAAAGAATCGTCGAGAGAACACCACGAGCCTGACGAGCGCAATACCTACGCCTTTGATTTTGTGATGTACGAACGCCGCTAAACTTTACACGGCAATCGGTGCTTTTATTGGCGGGTCGGGGTTATAGTTTTCTAGCTTGATGTCATCGAACGTGAAATCATCAATTGATGTAATATCCGGATTGAGCCATAGTGTTGGTAATGTCTTCGGCGTGCGGCTGAGTTGCTCGGCGACTTGATCTACATGGTTCGCATAGATATGCGTGTCGCCAAGCGTATGCACGAATTCACCTTGTTTCAGTCCAGTTACCTGAGCAATCATTGCAAGGAGTAGCGAGTAACTCGCGACGTTGAATGGAACGCCCAAAAAGATATCTGCACTTCTTTGGTATAGGTGCAGACTGAGCTTTCCGTCTGCGACAAAAAACTGAAAGAACGCGTGACACGGTGGTAAGCCGCCCGTCGACACGATTTCATCGATTTCGGCGACATTCCAGGCATTGACGATGATCCGCCTAGAATCGGGTGAATGTTTTATCATGTCGATGACCTTTTGTATTTGGTCAATATGTCCGCCGTCTTTAGTCGGCCATTTTCTCCATTGAACGCCGTATACAGGGCCAAGGTCGCCCCACTCCACTGCAAACTCGTGGTCAGTCGCTACACGAGCAATAAATTCTTTGATACCGATCTTCCATTCATCGGAGCCAGAGCTGGGTACTAGGAGATTGTTTTTTTCTAAATACGCTTTATAGGGCCATTCGTCCCAAATGTGAACGTTGTTTTGGGCGAGGTATTCGATGTTGCCTGTACCCTGCAAAAACCAAAGCAGTTCATGCAGCACGGAATTGAAATATAATTTCTTCGTTGTCATAGCTGGAAAGCCGTCCGCAAGGTCGTAACGGATTTGGCGACCAAACACATTGCTGGTGCCCGTGCCTGTTCGGTCACTTTTTGCCGAACCATGTTCGCTCACGTCCCTGAGTAAGTCTAAGTATTGTTTCATTTCAACCCTCCTGTTTACTCAATTATGACATAGAGACGTGGGGAGAATTGTTGTGATTTAGTGTCACAAGATTTACAATTAACGCTACCGGTGGGGTGGCGGGCTGATTGAGCCTAGCTGCCTCACCGGCTTTACATGTTCTATTGTTGGACTACACGACGAACGAATAAACTATCGAACGACGTTTTCGGTCTTGATGCCAGGCCCCATAGTGGTGCTAATGCTGGTAGACGTGACGTATGGATTCTTCAGGCTTGAAGGCTTTTGGCTCTGAAGGCTATCGAAGAAACTTTTCGCATTCTCTTCAAGTTTCGCAGCACCAAAGCTTACCTTACCAATGGCTAGGTGGACAATAGCTTGCTTGTCGACACGATACTCTACTTTACCGGCTTTTGCTTCTGTCGTGGCTTTTACTACGTCGGCTGCAACGGTTCCAGCTTTCGGGTTCGGCATGAGACCACGTGGCCCTAGAAGTCGTGCGTAGCGACCAAGTTTTGGCATGTACTGCGGCGTGGCGATTAGTACGTCAAAGTTAAGTTCTTCTTTGTCGAGTTGTTTCAAGAACTCTTCATCACCGACGACATCTGCACCGGCTTTTTTGGCAGCAGCGTGGTCTGCTTCTGGAGCAAAGACGGCAACTTTGATATTTTTACCGGTTCCGTTTGGTAATGAAACAGTGGCACGGATGTTCTGATCTGCTTGACGAGGGTCAACGCCAAGACGTACGTGAATTTCAACTGATGCATCAAATTTGCTCGGGTTAGTTTTAACGGCGAGTTCGAGCGCGTCTGAAAGTGAGTATACCGTCTCTTTTTCGAAGTGTTTCGCTACAGCTTGGTAGTTTTTACCACGACGTTCGATAAGTGGTCGAGTAACTGGCTTTGGGCCTTTTTTCACATGGACTTCTTCACCGTTTTCATCGACTTGGGTCGTATCGCCAGCTTCTTTACGAGCTTCTTTTTCGGCTTTTTCCTCAGCTTCTTTGAGTGCTTTTTCGCTGCGCTTACCAGCTTTAGCTGGAGCGTCTTTTTTAACTTCGTGCTTTTCAGCAGTCGCAATCGCCTCTTCAATCTGAGCGATAGTATTTTTGTCTGTTACTTCGAGCTTTAGCTCTGCTGCTTTTTCAAGTAAATCGGCTTTCTTCGCCATAATGATTAACCCTTTCTGTGGTACAGGCGACGTACGTCTCCCAACATTGATAATTGTCTGTCAACTATACCAGATGACGGCCGTGTTGTCCATGAATAGTTTGCCAACAGATTCAGATGTATGAGGTATAATGAAACCATATGACAAAGTACTCGTTCGTTACGGTGTCAAACCGACTGCCCATTAGCGTTACAAAAAAAGACGGTAAATTAATCTATAACGTGAGCAATGGTGGGCTGGCGACAGCTATGTCGTCACTCGACTTGTACGATGCTGTGTGGGTCGGATGGTGCGGCGCCCCCAGTGATGATTTAACGGCGAAAGACAAAGCCGAAATAAAACAAATGTTTGCCAAACACGGTGCGGCACCTGTCTTTTTGACAGCTGAGCAAGTAGAGATGTACTACGAGGGCTATTCTAATGACACATTGTGGCCGTTGTTTCACTATTTTCAGTCATTAGCAAAATATAACGGTAAATATTGGCAAGCCTATGAAGAGGTTAATAAAATTTTCATGCGAGTTATCAAACAAGTTGCTGAACCATCGGCGAAAATATGGGTGCACGACTATCATTTGATGCTCATTCCATCGATGGTCCGACGTGAATTACCTCAGTCTGTCATCGGATTTTTCTTGCACATCCCGTTCCCGTCGTTCGAAATTTTCCGGTTGCTTCCCGAACGTAAAGAAATTATAGAAGGCTTATTAGGTGCCGATATCGTCGGGTTCCATGTCTATGACTATGGAAAACATTTCTCCGACAGTTGCGAGCGTTTAGTTGGCCTTCGCGATGATAACGGCCAGATGGAATACGAAGGACGAATTATTCGAGTAGCCAGTTACCCAATTGGTATAGATTACGATAAATTTGCAAAGCAGGCGCATAGTATCGAGTCTAAAAGACTACAAAAAGATTTAAAAGCAAAATTCAAAAATCGAAAGCTTATATTGTCTGTCGACCGATTAGATTACTCAAAAGGAATACCAGAACGTCTCGAAGCGTTTCGGCAGCTACTCGAAGATAGCCCGCAGTATATTGGCGAAGTAGAGCTGATGATGATTGCCATGCCTTCTCGGACTGAAGTGGAAACGTACCAAAAACTGCGTGACCAGATTGAGCAAACAGTTAGCCGAATTAATGGCACGTACGGTACTGCGCACTGGGCGCCTATTTCGTACCAGTTCCAAAATCGACCGTTCGACGAACTCGTCGCGCTATACGACCTTGCCGATATTATGCTCGTCACACCACTTCGTGATGGCATGAACCTTGTTGCGAAAGAATATATCGCTAGTAAGCAGCGGCATAGCGGCGTCTTGGTACTGAGTGAGATGACCGGTGCGATAGATGAAATGCCAGAAGCGATATCCGTCAACCCGAACAGCGCACGATCGATCACGACAGCACTCAACGATGCGCTACAAATGCCGCGTAAAGAGCAAATGAAACGCATAAAAACCATGCAAGACCGGCTGAAAACGTACGACGTGAAGGCATGGGGAAAAAGTTTTATCGACGACATGTATCTAGCTGAAGCTGGCGGCAACCGGCCTGCTGATATGCGGCTTGGTGCCGAACAGCACCAAAGCTTGGTCAATGATTTTACTAAGTCGACACGTAAGCTACTCATTCTCGATTACGATGGAACGCTAAAACCATTTCATGCAAGTCCCACCATTATTGCTGGCTTCCCGTCACTACGCGTGCGCAGACTGCTCAAAAAGCTGTCACTCGATGAGTCGGTCACTATTGCGATCGTCAGTGGCCGCCCACGAAAAACGCTACAGATATGGTTCCGTGGTATACGGGTAGAAATTGCCGCTGAACACGGTGCATGGACTCGCTATGATGGACACTGGCGCAAGATCGAAAACACGTTCAGAAAAGTTAAAAAGCCTATACGCGACATTATGAATCAATACGTGTCGAGAACCGCTGGCTCGCACATGGAAGAAAAAGATTACTCGTTAGTATGGCACTACCGAAACGTCGAGCACGGGCTCGCATACTCTCGTGCATCGAAGCTCGTGCACGAACTCTCTGAGATATTACCTGGTGATGAAATCGACGTCCACGAGGGTGACAAAATCATCGAAGTAAAGCCCAGTGTGGTCAACAAAGGTCGCGTTGTTGAAGAGCTCCTGCGTGCTCATGACCCCGATTTCATACTCTGCGCCGGAGACGATTATACCGACGAAGATATGTTTGAGGCTCTTGGTAGCAACGGTTATACATTTAAGATTGGTGAAGGTAAAACAAAAGCTAAGTTCCGTTTTGATACAATGTCAGAGATTGTTGACTTACTTGAACATTTGTCCACCGAGAAAGATTAGCATAGTTTTTTAAAGAAACAACACCGGACTTGCCGGTGTTGTTTCTTTAATGAGAGGTGCTAGTTTATCTAACCTTCGACTTCAACGCCCATTGATCGAGCTGATCCAGCAATAATTTTTACTGCTCCGTCCATATCGATAGCGTTCAAGTGCTCCATTTTAGCTGTAGCGATTTCCTCAAGCTGCGCACGAGTGATTTTGCCAACTTTTTCTGAGTGTGGTTTGCCACTTCCCTTTTTGATGCCAACTTTTTCACGAATCGCGTCATCGACTGGTTGTCCGAGGGATTTCCAGGTAAAGGTGCGGTCTTCGTATACCTGAAGGTGGACAATGACGTCCTTGCCCATGTCGCCTTTTGTTGCGTCATTGAAAGGATTGATGAAATCCATCATGTTGAGTCCCCACTGACCGAGTGTCGAACCGACTGGAGGCCCAGCGGTTGCACGCCCAGCAGGAATGCGTAGTTTTAGATTTCCGATAATTTTCTTTGCCATGATTGTTCTCTTTAATTTCCTTTTAGATTACTGCAATTAGTTGAAGCATTTTGCAGTGCGTAACCGTTAAACTATACATAAAATCGCTCATTTTGTCTAGTCTTACTCTTGGACTCCGCCGACGAATCGTCCCATGAATTCTGCATGTTCTTTAGGTGTTGCGGTGCCGTTTATGATTTTGTCAGTCATTGTCTCTAGCATTGCTGAGGCGAAAGTCGCGGTTGCGATTCTCTCTTGGGACGGGGATGTATCAGGGGCTGTAAACGGATAATCTCCGCTTATGCCTACGCTTGACAATCTCTCGTCGCCGTATTTTTAGTATATTGTCATATTAAACCTTTGTCACCTGCAACGCATCAAGCTCTACCGGTGTATCGCGTCCGAACATGCTGACCATAACTTTAATTTTACCCTTTACTGCATCGATTTCAGACACTGAGCCATCAAAGCCTTTGAATGGGCCGTCAGTAATTGAGACGACTTCACCTTCAGAAAGGTCGATCTGGTGCTTTGGATCTTCAACACCCATGCGTTTCTTGATCTTTGAAATTTCAGCAGTTGATACTGGTGTTGGTTCGTCGCCCGAGCCGACAAATCCAGTGACTCCAGGTGTGTTTCGAACGATAAACCATGTTTCTTCGGTAAGCTTCATCTCAACAAGCACGTAGCCCTGGAAAATTTTTGCTTCGATAACTTTGCGTTTACCATTTTTGATCTGGATCTGCTTTTCTTTTGGTACCATGACATCAAAAATCTTGTCGGCCATATCGACGGCGTTGATGCGTTGGCGAATGCTGTCACCAACTTTCTCTTCGTATCCACTGTAGGTATGAATGGCGTACCATTGACGGGATGAATCGTAGCGATGTGTGCTCATATTATTTCTTATCTCCTTATTTCAATATCAATTCAAATATGTAACTAAATACCAAATCTAGCAGCATGATAAACAGTACAAAGAAGGCTGTAAACATGATAACTGCGCCGGTAAGGCTCCAGGTTGCTCGACGATTAGGCCAACGTACTTGTCGTAGCTCATACCATGCGCCGGTGAAGTAGCCGGTAACCGAGCCAAGTACACCGCCATTTTTTGGCTCAGCCTGCGTGCGTTTTGCGCTGCCTGTATCTGTTGCTTTAGCCGCAGCACCTTTTTTTACGGTCTTTGGCGTAGATTTTTTTGACGTGGAAGCATCGCTCGCTGATATACGGGTCACTTGCTTGTCTGAGTCCTGTTGTTTTTTAACCACGTGATAGTTCTCCTCAGTCTATACAATCTAAAAGAGTCTACTAAAGTTTCTTTAGCAGACTGTCAATAGTAACTATATAGAATGAAACCTTTTTAGTCAACGTGTATCGCAGGGTTGACTACTGGGAACGTGCAGTTGAAGCCTCGTCCGATTGTGGTAATGCAAAACTGAAGGTTGAGCCATGATTAAGCCGACTTTTAACGGCAATTGTTGTATTCATTTTTCTTGCAAGTTTTTGGGCGACGTACAGTCCGAGGCCAGTACCGCCAGTTTCTCTCGTTCGATAATCTTCAGATCGATAAAATTTCTGAAACACTTTCTGCTGGTCTTTTTTTGAAATACCAATGCCCGTGTCGCTAACAGCGAATGTGATGATGCCACCGTGCGCCGTAACCGATAGGTCAATCTGTCCTGTTTTCGTGTATTTGATTGAGTTGGTAATGAAATTTTGCAGTAGCTCGTGTAAATAGAGTCGGCTGACTTGCACAGTTCCGACATTTCCATGCACGTTGAGATTGAACGTAAGGTCTTTCTTGGCCGCGACTGGTTCATAATCATCGAGCAAGCTTTTAGCTATAGCCGTGACATCGATTGTTTCGATTTCGTCTCCAACGCCACGCTCTGCCCGCGAGAGTGTGCTGAGATCGTTGACCATCTTTGATAGGAAGATAACTTGCTCGTGTGCCATCTCGAGCGTTTTTTCTATGACGGCTTTCTTGCTGCCTGGGCGCGTGAAGATGATACGAGCATTATCTATCGCGCCTTCGGTGATAGCTATTGGTGTGCGAAGTTCATGGCTGACGACACTAATAAATTCGTCACGTTCTTCTTCGAGACTTTTAGCTTTGGTAATATCGCGAAATATAATGACGTAGCCGTCGTTCTTGGCCAAATTTCGCACCGAATCGTAGCTGCTACGGATAGGAGAGAACGTTAATTCAAGTCGGATGCGTTCGTCCCCGGCGGTTATATAATAATCCTCATCGGTTGTGATCGATTTGCTTTTTCGAAGAATCGGTAAAAATTTTACTAGCTCACCTTCTTCATTCTCTAGCTTGATAATACTGTCTATACTTTTGTTATGAATTGTTTCATTTGTATCGAGGAGGTTCAGTGTAGCGGCATTGTATGTTTCGATTTTGCCATTTGTGTCGAGACTAACGACGGCATCGACAATATTGTTAACGATTGTTAAGAGGCGCTCTCTCTCTAGTCTTTCGGTTTTTTTGCTATTTGTTAGCTCAATATCGTCACGCTCTTGTACTTTAAAAAACTGCACAAACACAGCAATGACAATAAAGATCGAAAGTGCTGTAATTGCATTGTTAATTAAGATGGCATCGACTGATGGATGAAGTACGGCGTCTGCCAGTGCCACCAGCCACAGGGCAGCGAGGTTGAGCCATACGCCGCGAATCGAAAAATCCATATAGGTTACTGCCGAGAGGACACCCCAGCAGAATATGAACGGAAAAGAGGCAAAGCCAGTGACAAATACTATTGATACGATTGCCAGCAAGTGGTAGCCAAATGTGCGTATGAGTGCATTGCGACGAGATGTGCCATAAAACAGGAACTGCAATACACCTGCCGCACACCACGCGAGTGCAATAACAACACTGAGCGATGTGCTGATTTGATACGTCGCATCAGGTAAGGTTTGATCGATGGTAAAGAGTATGTACACCGAAATTAAGCTTGAAATCAGTAGCCCGGCCCACCGAGTAATTTGCTGCACGACCGTGCTTGAAGAGATCCCACCCTGTTTCATAACCTTCATTATAGCAGGTTATATGGCTGGTGATTCGTGTTTTAGTAGCTTTCGATGCTTTGCAAAATTCGGGTCTACACTTTCAAGCATCTGCCAAAAACGTTGGCTATGATTCATCTCGATTGTATGCGATAGCTCATGGAGTAGTACGTAGTCAATCAGCTCAAAGTCTAGTTTCATCAATGCAATGTTTAAGCTAATCGTCCCGTTGGAACTGCAACTGCCCCATCGACTACTTGCGTGGGAAAATCGTACTCGTTCGTACTGTACGTTGTGTTTGTTAGCTAAGTACGCCAACCGTTTGGGCAAATACGCTTTGGCTTCTTTTCTGAGTGCTTTAATCACGACATTTCGTATTGCCGTCTGTACGGATGTATCGTCGAGCTCGTCGTTTTGCGATAAGGAGACATCGATGATTTGACCAACTATTTTTACGGTAGTTGTTGTAGTGTGTCGCACATGAATCGAGTGACTCTTCCCTATTTGCATACCGTCATGAAACAAATCTACGGCACTGGCAGTCAGTAGCGTGCGGATGTCTGCACGTGAGTTCGAAATAAAGCGTTTGGCGATGAACAGCGGGGTCATATAGGGCAAGCTGACACGAAGCTGTCCATTCGGCGCTACGCTGACGCGCATCGACCTGCTCATCTTCGACTTGCGTACGGTTATCTGTCCGAATTCGTCATCGGTGAAGCTAGCCACGACCGCTACTGAATCGTTATGCTGCCAGCGCGTTTGGTCCGCTGGTTCAATACAGATGGTTCACTATGTGTGGCACGAGGTGCTGACAACTTTTGAAGCACTGTTTTAGCTTGACTGGCATAGGTGTGTTTTCCGCTGATAACCGTTGGCTGTTCTTTCTCATGCGGGGCGCTAAATTTTTTTGTTACCTCATCGAAGTCGACGTCTTTTTTCATCGCGCGTCGCTTGGCAGTTGTATTATCTGTCTGTACCCAGACGAGTAGTGGAACGTAGCCGGCATCGCGGACTATTTTGCATAGTTCAGTCCGATTTTGGCGGGTTGCAGTGTTTACTTCAATCAGCACGGAGTGCTTTGTCTTTAGTAGTTCATCAAGTTGCGATTTAGCAATCTGTGCGGCCGCTTCTATGTTGCGGGCTAATGGTATGAGTGTATCGAGGTTAATGAACGGTGCATTGAAAGTGGCCGAAAACTTGTTAGCAAAATGAGTTTTGCCGCTTCCCGGAATCCCTACCATGATTATTGCGTGTGGTTGCGCCAGACTGAGTGCTTTCATATAGACAATTATAGCAAATTGTTATGCATGTGGGTAAAAATTACGCCTTGCTGTCTTGACCGAGGGAGAGCAAGGTCGTTATGAGCTCTTCACGGGACAAGTGGTTGATATTAACTTTGCTGTGAAGCGCTATCATATAGCCTTGAATGATCTCTTTGAGATACTTGGCATCTTTTCTCAGGAAACAATCTATCTCGTAATGGTCTGTAGAGTTCATTACCCGACTGGATACAGTGATAGAGCCAAAGAACGGACCGATGTTGGATGATACATTTAAAATATCTTCAATGCGGATAGATATTGTTTCTGCTGACCAAAAGAAATTTCTTTTGATGATAGTTAGTTTTGACCTATCGAGTAATACAGAGTCTGGGAAGATATTACTCGGTAGGATTATTGTCTGGGCAGAGGCGAGGACTTCGTGCGACCTCAGCACAATATTGCGAATTTTTTCATTTTCATTGTCGTTGACAGATCGTTTTCGTGTGATTGCCGTCGTAGGGTCTAGCTTCGATACGTCTGCTTTAAGAAATTCTTTGGTTACGTCGTAGGCGCTGGTTGCAAAATGTCCCATTTTTTGGCTTTGACGCATAAGAAGTTGATACGGACTTGTGCGGCCCAACCCTGGCTCATCCACCGAACTGTTGGTTGGTTGACGTGACTCTTGCTCGTCCATTGCAAACCTCCGTTACTCCCTCCAGTATAGCACGTTGTATAAAACACGTATAGCAACCTACGGCTTGCTAGCGTTATACAACGACGCGGTCATCGATTTAGTGATACAATATTGGCATACGTAACTAAACATAAATATGAAAACGAACTATACACGAATGCTTAAGCACAGTTCCATCCTTCTGGTCGTACTCGGCATCATTGCTGCGGCGACCCTAGCCGTTACTCAGTCCGATGATCCATCCTATGCCTCCATGGACGTGCGACAGTTTCTTGCGGCATTCGTTCCGGGATCACTGCATGAATCTGAACCGAACGGGGTACCAAAAAACTACGATTGGAGCGCCAAGTCTACTTTGAAGCGACCCGAGGCACCAGACAAGCAAACGACCTATCTGAATTTTTGGGGACAAATATATTTTGACGAAACTAATAGTAAGCCGACGAACACACGCGTTGCAGTGGCAAACTGCAGCGTATGGGGCTTGCAGAAGAACAGTAATACGTGGACATCGATTATGGTCAACAATCCGACTGCATTAAGCGGCGGCGCCTGGGCAGAAGATTTCCAAACCAAGCCACCGAAAGGACAGTTCTATGACCAACGACTTGAAGCAGATGGCAGCCAGTCATTCGATATGTTCCCCGGCTATACGGCCCATTATTTTCCAAAATATCCGAACGACTTAGTAAATGTCGGCTACGACTATTCTGAATTCGTCACTGGGTGCTCTACTCGCCTAGTCAAAGAAAGTAACGCAGCGCCAGACGATCGAAATGATGCAGGGTACCTACTGAGCGTCGGCAACGATTGGCGTCGATCGGATTATCAATGCGAGCAAAACGCAAACGGCGTGAGTATTTGTGGTGGGATTGGTGTCGGTAAATTCGTTAGGATTACCAACGATTGGCGACGTGTCATGTATAGCACGTTGTCAGACAGCGACTTAGCCTCAAAACCGCTACCACCGGCACATATACTTATCAATCCTGATGGGTCATTCGGTGACTCGGAGGTAGTGACGTATACGCCAACAAGTAGCACCGACACGCCGCCTACTGCACCGACTAAACAGCCAGCAACCGAGAAAACAGATAATCGTGCTAGTACTCAATCGCCGCTACAGCCATTAGAAAATGATACTGAAACCGTTGGTGTACCAACTAACGAAAACGAGACTATTGAGCCAGTCGGAGTCGAGTCTGAAGATAGAAAACAGTTGAGTATCGATACTAATAGGGCTGAACAAAAGCAAGAGACGGTGATCGGCGCTATCATGCCGCAAAAATCGTCTGCTGCGTGGTGGCTACTCGGCACGACGTCGGTAGCAGCGACCACAGGGCTGGTTGTACACTTCAGAACAGAGATTCGTGCTTTCTTCCGGCGCACATCGTGAGCAGATGCCCATTAATTGATGCACGTATGTGTAATGGGATGTATCGTATAATAGAGCGATAGTCATGAACAAAACCAATAGGAGTAAGTTGAAGAAAATTGCTCGCAAATATTACGATGAGCTCGACGGTATTTTTACCGACAAAGAGGCGTGGTTTTTATTTCGCACTGTCGCATTTTTAGAAACCTTTGGGTGGCTGTGTCTGCTATTTGGTATATATGCGACCAGTAACGATTGGCTCTACGGCGACTCGTATGTCGCAGTGGGCGGAACGATTCATGGCTTACTATTCTTGGCGTATAACTTTATAGTCATCTTCGCGCACCGGTCGCTCGGCTGGAGTATCAAGAAATTCATCGTTGCGTTAGCAGTGAGTAATGTGCCATTTGGTGCGCTAGTGTTCGAGCAATACGTGGCTCGTGGGCGTTTACGTAAAAATTAGTACGATCGGCTAGTAACCGCCAAAACTATCGATTCGGATGTCTTGAACACGCACGCCCATATCGATCAGTAGGTGCTCATTGCTGTCTACCATTCCCGGTGGGCCAGAAATATAGAAGTTTTGAAGCGGATTTTTTATATACGATTTGATGAGTCGCTCTCGCTTTTTCCTGTTGATCTCTTTCGTGCAAATATACATGATTGAAAGATGCGGCAGATGCTTTTGCCACATATCGAACTCGTCCTTAAACAGAAAATCCTCGGATTGATTTAGATAGATGAGCGTTACTTCATTGGTGTCGGCGTTGTCGTACATCTCTTTTATCATGCTTCGAAATGGTGTTATCCCTACCCCACCGGCAATCAGTACGCTGGATCGATGTTTATTAAGCTGAAAATCGTAGCTATTACCGAACTGAGTGATAAAAAGCTGATCGTTCGCTGCGACAGATTGCAGTGCTTGTTTGAATTCACTTATGCCGTGGCGGAATGTAATTCGCAGGTCACTCTCGGTTGGTGACGATGAAAGTGAATATGTGATACCACCTTTGAGCTGTCGATTCTTAAATAGAATATCGATCCAGTCGCCTGTTTCGAACACAAAATGAGGCGGCCGCTTGAAGTAGACACTCCAATGTCCATTTACCTCGGATTTTAGCTCGATAACACTGAGTGGGATTAACTGATTTTTTGTAACGGTCATTGATTGATAGTACCAGATTGCTACACAATGGCGCGCAACGCACCCGCGACGAATCCTAACCCAACAATGATAGCTAGTAGCCGTAGCACCCGTTCAAATCGTGTCGTTGCAGGTATCAGCCCGACCAGCTTCTGGATGAGGTGTATTTACCGATAAAAAGACTACTGCTGCAAGCAGCACTCCCATAACTATTATAACTTCAAGAATTGACATGTAATCATTATCCCCTAGTAGCAGTGATAGCGTCAATTTTTGAGTAAACTTATGCTGTATACGCACTGCTATAGACTAAGCGTCTATTTGGCGGTGGTACGTGAAATGCTAACGTTGTACCCAATACAGTCGTTCGCTACGCCGGGGACTATGACTGGTTAGCGAAGCACTATCTGGCTCGCTTTGTTCCCCAATCGTCGCTCAATTCAACATAATTTTAAATATATAAAAATAACGACCCGATGGTCATCTTTTATATATGGCAGGGGTACGTGGAATCGAACCACGATCCTGGGTTTTGGAGACCCATGTACTAGCCGTTGTACGATACCCCTACGCATAGAAGATTGTACCAAATCTAGAGGTGTTGCGCTACCTACGAATCTTTCGACACGCGAATCGCACGTCGGAAACGTTTACTCGTTTCTGGATCGTCGAATATAACAATTGGGTCTTCGGTGATTATGGTATTTTTAGACGACGTTTTTCCATTCTTTTTCATGAGAGCGCTCACGAAATGCTGCTCTATCAGCCATTCTCGCCCTGGAATGGTTTTGCCATCGACCGAAATAAGCCATAGATCCTCGCCCCATTTATCGATTTTTCGGAGCTTCATCGGCTGTGCAAGCATCAGTGGGCCGACAGGAAGTTTAGATAGTACTGATTTTACTAGTTTTTCACCTTCTGCTTTGTCGTTCACAAATATATTGACTGTCATGCTGCGAACGCCGTTCGGCAACACGTGCACAGCAGCAATCTGTTGGTTGTGTATCCACACTACTTCGCCACTGAGGCGACGGACTTTTGTAGACCGCAGCGTCATGCGCTCAACCACGCCAGACATGTCCCAGAATGGTTCTATTTTTACATGGTCCCCTACTTTAAACCATTGCTCGGCAATCATCGTTGCGCCGGCCGTAATATCGCGCAAAATAGTCCCAACGGTTTGGCCACCAATCACAATGAAGGCGGCACTGGCACCAATTGCTGCTGCGCCACTTCCCCCAAGTTGCTCACTGCCCTCAGGGCTTAAGAGTCGCCAGGCGATGTAGCTGACGATGATGACAATCAGGGCGCGGACGGCCGCGACAGTTACACCAAGGTATGTCTCAACTTGGCGTAGTTTTATCGACTTTAGCGTGTTCGACTCGTTGTCTGAGCGTACAGCGACCTTTTGAGCGATAATAATGATGATATTGGCGACGATCTTACTGAGCCAAAATGCAATAACGATCGAAAGGAATAAGATGATCACCGAGCGGAGCGGATTTGGCTGCAAAAAAAAATCGGTCAGCGCCCAGGAGCTGATTTCGTCGACGATTGGCTTAACTTGATTGTCGTTCATAGCAACGACTATAGTAGCGCACATATACGAAAAAAACTATAGGTTTTTTATCTGTTGCCAAAGCGTAAGCAGCACCCTATAATAACCAGCATAAACATAGAAAAGGAGTGGGCGAATAATGTAACCGCATTGTTCGTGGGGAGACAGATGAATATACTAATGCTTGGCTGGGAGTTGCCACCTCACAACAGTGGTGGTCTAGGAGTCGCCTGCTATCACATGTCGAAAGCATTAGCCCTACAAGGCTCTACGATAGACTTTGTCGTGCCCTACGCGGCCTCGCACCCCGAGATACAATTTATGAACGTCCACTCTGCCACCAACTTGTCGCCGCTGCATCAATATGGCTTTGGTGCGTACGATTCGTATGATACAAAAACTCAGTCTCAAACCAGTATGATTGGGCAAGATCTTCGGTCTATTCAGGCGTCGTACACTGATTACGTCAAAACTTCGGTAGCCAGTAAGCCAGATGATCACTACGACGCCATTCACGCTCACGATTGGCTGACAATGGAAGCGGGTATGATTGCCAAGCAAATAACGGGTGCTCCGCTGGTCGTGCATGTACATGCCACAGAATTCGATAGAGCCGGCAGTTCATTTGGTAACCCGTTGGTGCATGAAATCGAAGAACAAGGGCTGCTAATGGCAGATCGAATCATTGCGGTCAGCCAGATTACAAAAAATATTATTGTGCACCGCTATGGTATCCCGGCTGAAGACGTCGAGGTGGTACATAATGCTATCGATACCGAAGAACTCGATGGCCATGTCTACGATGAAGCGACGTTTAAATATTTAGAAAGTCTGCGCGACGATGGCTATACGATAGTCGCAACCATCACCCGCTTTACCGTCCAAAAAGGCTTGCAGCACTTTATGCGCGCTGCTGCACGAGCTTGTGAAAAATATGACAGACTCGTCTTTTTGCTCGCTGGCGACGGCGAGCAACGCGACGAGCTGTTGAGACTGAGTGCCGACCTAGGTATTGCCGACAAAGTATTCTTTACCGGATTTGTTCGCGGTAAACAGTGGCGCGATGCCTTCACGGTTGCCGATATCTTTGTGATGAGCTCTGTCAGCGAGCCATTTGGTTTGACGGCGCTCGAAGCGGCCTACCACGATAATGCCTTAATTATTACCAAGCAGTCTGGCGCTGGAGAAGTACTGAACAACGTACTACGCTATGACTTTTGGGATACCGATAGACTGGCTGATCAGCTGGTCTCCCTTGCGAATTCGAAACCATTGATGGATACGCTGAAAGAAAACGCCGCAAAAGAGTACCGTCACATCTCATGGCACGTTGTTGCTACGAAGTGCCTAGACTTATACACATCGGTATCTCGTAGGGTCGCTGCATGAGTACAGCTACACAAGCGGTTGTCCTGTACCTTCACGTTCACCAGCCGTTGCGAATAAAACCGTACAGTGTGTTTGATATTGCGAACGATCATACCTACTTTGACAGTCACGAATCAGACATGGACAACAAGGCTATTATGGAAAAAGTTGCCGAGAAATCGTATCGACCGATGAATGCCCTGCTTGAGAAAATGCTGCATACACATCCGAACTTTAAACTATCGCTCAGCATCACCGGCACATTCCTTGAACAAGCCGAACGCTGGGCACCGGACGTCGTCGATAGCTTTAAACGACTGGTCGATACAGGGAAGGTTGAAATCGTTGCCGAAACGTATCATCATAGCTTGGCGTTCTTTTTCAGCAAGAAAGAATTCGAAGCTCAAGTGCGCCAACATCAGCAAAAGATCCAAGACGTATTCGGCGTCACGCCGCGAGTCTTCCGTAACACTGAGCTTGCGTACAACGATGAGCTAGCCCAGTGGGCAGACGAAGCTGGCTATAAAGCAATTTTGGCCGAAGGCTGGGAGCCAGTACTTGGATGGAGAAGCCCGCACTACGTCTATCAACCACCAAATACAAAACATATCAAATTACTGATGAAAAACTATAAACTCAGTGATGATGTTGCGTTTCGTTTTAGTAACAAGGCGTGGGCAGAGTTCCCCCTTCACGCACAAACCTATACCGACTGGATTAGCCGCGCTCTCGACGGCGGCCCGCTCATGAATTTGTTTATGGATTATGAAACGTTTGGTGAGCATCAATGGTCGGATACCGGTATCTTTGAATTTTACGAAGATTTTATCGGCAAGTGGCTCGCTGATGAAAACCATACGTTTTATACGGTGAGCGAAGCTGCCGATAGTGCGGAACCGTCAGATGTGGTTAGCAGCCCCGACATACTCACTTGGGCAGATGCCGAACGTGACTTGACGGCATGGACGGGTAATTCGATGCAGCAAGAGGCACTGCGGCACTTGTATGCTTTAGAAAACAGTATTATACACTCTGGTGATGATGCGTTGATAGCCGATTGGCGAACACTCCAGACATCCGACCACGCTTATTATATGTGTACAAAATGGTTTTCAGATGGCGATGTGCACGCCTATTTTAGCCCGTACGATTCACCATACGACGCGTTCTTGTACTTCATGAACGCTGTCCGAGACTTACGCTATCGCTCTATGCCAAGCAGCCAGATAGGAGAAACTCATGGCTAGACCAATTACGTTATCGAACGGTGAACTTCATGTGGGAATCAACAAATATGGCATGGTACATGACTTTTATTACCCGCATGTGGGATTTGAAAATCATTCAGCTGGCAAGAACTTACGGCATAAAGTTGGCGTATGGATCGACGGCGTATGTAGCTGGATTGATGATGGGCATTGGGAGTTTCTATTTCGAACGTCACCGGCAGCACTGATTGGCCATACTCGAGCAAAAAACGCTGGCCTAGGCATCATTTTGGAATTCGATGACTTTGTAGACGCTGAAACAAATTTATTTCTTCGCAACGTCCATGTTGTGAATACGCGCAGTGAGACCAGAGAGATTCGTTTGTTCATGCACCAGGCCTTTGTTATTGGTGACAGCCGTAGCAATACCGATACGGCGCAGCACCTACCCGATAGCCAGGCCATTGTTCACTATCGTGGCAACCGCGTGTTTGTCATTGGTGGACGCGACGAAGACGGCAACGGGTTCGATCAGCGAAGCATCGGACTGTTTGGTATCGAAGGCAAAGAAGGCACCTACAAAGATGCCGAGGACGGTGAACTATCAAATGGGTCGGTTGAACACGGCCGAGTCGACTCGACGATTCGTTTTGTCGTCACGCTACAGCCGCAAAGCTCGAAACGTGTCCATTACTGGATCGCTGCGGGGAAAAGACTCCGCGAAGCGATTGATTTGCACAAGACAATGCACGACAATGCTCATAGTTTTAACGCGCGACAGCAAGCAACCACGAAATGGTGGAACGAATGGCTAAGCCCTGTGTTATCGGCGGCTAACGCGCTCCCATATGTACGAAAGCAGCTATTCATAAAAAGTGCCATGGTACTAAAATCGCATATTGATAAAAATGGCGCTATTATTGCCAGTACCGATACCACCATGCTCAACTATGCACGTGATGCCTATGGCTACTGTTGGCCGCGTGATGGCGCCTATGCCCTCTGGCCATTAATCCGACTCGGCTATACTAAAGAACCCCTCAACTTCTTTCTCTTTATGCTAGGATCATTACACTCTAGCGGGTATCTGATGCATAAATACCGTGCCGATGGTGCACTCGGATCGAGCTGGCACCCCTATCAGCATGGATCGATTGTGGCTCCGCCTATTCAAGAAGATGAGACGGCGTCGACGTTGTTTATGTACGCACAGTTTCATGCGATGAGCCCAGAGGCTTCTGTGCTGCCACAGTTTTATGAGCCATTTGTAAAACCAATGGCGGACTTTTTAGCGAGCTATGTCGATGACAGTACAGGCCTTCCCCGCCCTACGTATGACTTATGGGAAGAAAAGTTTCTCACCAGTACCTACACGACTGCAGTCACGCACGCCGCGCTGCTTGCTGCAGTTGATCTTGCTGATGAAATGAATGACGCCGATAGTGCAGTACGGTGGCGCAATGTTGCCGGTGATATCGGCGAAGCGGCAAAGAAGCATCTATACAAAGCGGCCGAAAACAAAGCAGTTAAAGGTATTCTAGCTGTTGATGGAAACGTGGACATCGATGAAACTGTCGATGCATCAAGTTTTTACGGGTTGTTTATGTACGGTCTATTTACGGCGAACAGCGATGAATTGCACGGTATATTCGATACAACTATTGCTGCACTGCGACCCCCGAACGCAGACATGGGATTAGCGCGCTATGAAAACGACGGATATCAGCGGCAATCTCACGACGGCGCGCCAAACCCATGGATAATTTCTTCCTTATGGGAAGCACAGTATTGTGTCGAAGTAGGACAAACCGCACGTTCCGAAGAGATTTTGCAGTGGGTTGAATCACTCGCTTCGGAGTCTGGTATGTTTTCTGAACAAATTCATCCGCATACATTCGAGCCAATTTCTGTTGAGCCTCTAATATGGAGCCACGCTGAGTATATGGCGACTATTCTCGATTCTATTAGTGGAGATGTATCGTGAAATCCCATATCACTCGAACACTACAAAAAATGACGCCGTCGAAACTGCTCGAAAAACGAAAAGATAAATCGTTGGTTGTCGCATTTGGTGAACAGTTTGGTTTGGTGTACTTTGGTTTTGTATCGCAGCAAGACGACGAGCATAAACTTGTACGAGGCCTAACATTATCGAACCAACATAGCGACGCTCACTATTGTATCGGTACCTACGATAACTATGACGTTGCCTTTGTCGAACGTCGGGATACGATTGCTAATACTACTAGCAAACATAAAACTGCTCATCGTTGGCATATTATGGCTTTTGACCTACACACGAGCATCGAGCTGCCACACGTCTTTGTCGGTCGTCATTCGCACAGTGAGTCGTTCTATACGCAGCTCTTCACAAAGTATTCAAGTTTGCGTTCACTCCATCTTGGCAACCTCGGTACATACAAAGCCGATTTTCTTGCTGAGTACAGAGTATACGGTCAGCCGGCAAAAGTTATTGAAATAGAATCATTACTGTCGCCAATTGCCACCGAAATGCTCTCGAAGCACTTTGGCACCTTGGCGATAGAGATTGAGGACGGAACGCTATACGTGTATTCAGAAAAACCCCGCTTATCATTGCCACTTCTAGAAGCAATGATAAAAAACGGAGTTTGGATGGCGCGTCACATCGATAGTAACGCGCAAATGTTGCAAGAAGTGAATTAGCCTTTTCGAGCTTTTACTTCGTTTCGACCGAGGTTTTTCTTGGTCTCAACATACAATGCGTGTTTACGTGCAATTGGGTCGTACTTTTTAAGCTCCAATTTATCTGGAGTGTTCATTGTATTCTTCTTTGTGTAGTACGTACGGTGATTGCTCAATGAGCTCACAAGTCCTACTAGTTTTCGCTTTGTGCCTTTTTTTGCCATAATTCTCTCTTAGATTTATTGTTTCAACTCGAACTATCTTATCAGTTACCACAAAATATTGCAAGAATGAGGGACTATGTTGAAATCCAGAAACGCTTCTTGGCAGGCCCGTTCCCACCGTCAAATATATTTTCGAACACTCCGCCATTGGCGACGGCTGTTTTTTCTGAGCCAACGTTGTCGACGTCGCAGGTTACCAAGATGTTTTTGATGCCTAATAACCGCGCTTCGACAAGACACAGACGTAACATTTGGGTGGCATAGCCCTTACGTCGTTCGGAGGGTCGAACACTGTAGCCAATATGCCCACCTTCGTTTAAAAGATATTCATTCAGTGAGTGCCTCAGCTGTATGAACCCGACAACTCTACCCGCAGTGTTAACAGCGATATATTGGGAGGCAGGTACTTTGCCTACAGGAACTCGCTCGTTCTGCTCAAGGTCGTTTCTAGCATCAACCCATTCAGTGTAACTGTCATATAACTCTACACCACCAGCGCCTGGGACATGGTTAGTTTTGTCGTGCGTTAGCGTCTCGTCTACGAAAGCTTCTACATCGGCTTTATTTGACAGTGACGGTTTGACTAATCGTATATTCATAGTATATGGAGCCACGACCGGGAATCGAACCCGAGACCTCATCCTTACCATGGATGCGCTCTACCAGCTGAGCTATCGCGGCACTGCTAGTAATTGTAGCAAACCCTTGAGGCTCTACCAATATTATTTACGTTTTCGCGTGAGATTCTTTGGTAGTTTATTGAGTACGAAGGTCTGTAATAGTGCCCATGCGAGTGCATTGACGATCAGAAGCCCCGTAACAATAATGGCAAACTGGAGAATCATTTGTCCATAATATGGGTTGAGTAAACTTACTAATCCGGCTAGTACCACTGCAGCTGCAACGATTAACGCGTACGTTTGCTGTAGTTTTGTCCGTGAGTCGTTTGTCTTGTTCCATTGGACGAGGAAATCTCGTGTTGAATTATACATGTAGCACCTCTTTCATTATGGGTACTATAGCATCAAACCATTTTATGGTCAATGTTAGTCTGTCAGCGGAATGTTAAACACACTGTCACCACCACCGAGATAGGTTGGCAGTTTGCCATCCCATTTTTCAATCGCTTGTTTCTGTAAGAACTCTTTTGTGAGTGTCTCACTCTGGGCTTTCTGGGCCTGCGCATCTGTCTTTGCCGCTTCAAGGTTAAATTTTGCTCGTTCGGCATTTTGCTGTGCGACCTGCTTTTCTTCGATGGCGCTTGAGAAGTTGTCGCTAAATTTGAAGTCGACAATACTCAGTTCGCTAACCGTAATGCCGAACGGCTTGAGTCGGGTTTGTAAGCCAGTCAGTGCGTCTGATTTCAACTTGCTTCGTTGCGTGATGAGCTGTGAGGCCGTGTATTTTGAACTCGCTGCTTTAAATATCTCGTTAATAGCAGGTGTTACTATCTTGTCAACGTAATTAGCGCCAATTGTTTGGTGAACATTACTAACACTGCCCCGTTCAAGTTGGTAGTTCAGTACAATTTCGCTGCTAACGTCTTGGAGGTCGAGGCTCGCTGCGGTCGAAGATACATTTTCTTTCTGTATCTTAATGTCGTACACGGTGACGTTATTGAGGCCAAATGGCAACACGAAGGCGAGCCCTTCTCCGAGCTCTCGCCCGGTTACTTTTCCGTATTGCGTCACTACACCAACTTGGCCGGTACCGATCTGGCGTACACCACTAAAGAAGGTGATTGCAAGAAATACTGTAAGTACTGCAAATATAATAAATTTTCTCGATTGGAGCATCTCACCTCTTTCCTGAATGACTCGTCGTTTTTGTACCATACTGCCTGTAGTATATACGCAATATTATACAAAATACAGTGCCGTCACAATTGCAGTGTGCGCGATGAGCACGAATAGAATTTCAAAATGAATGAAATAGGCTCGGAACCGTATCGCCAGGAATGTACACAGCAACATCAGCGTAAAGAATATATATTCCGCATAGGCGTATGCTCCGCTGCCGCCAATGGCAAATACAAGTACGAGCATCGCCATGCCAAAAGCCATGACATGCGCCGTGGCATTGTGAATCGGCAAGTTCCAGCCTTCTCGTGAAGGAAAGACCGCCAGAAGCATGGTACCGACTATCGCAAAGTTTGCCGCCATGAATACAAACAAGCCGTAGTCAAATCTCGGTAGCGCTGTATATATGCTGGCCGCAAATAGTAGTCCACTGATCCATAAGACAATACGGAAATACCATAGTGATACGCGGTTGGTGATGGCAATTTCACTCAGCGTCTTCGGGTGGTTCTTGTCGTGTAGCTTGAATGATAAATATAGCAAACTGACGGCCGATAGTGCCGTAGAAAAAAGCGCGATGTGTAGTTGCCAGGTAATCATAGATGTCCTTAAAATAAAAACAGTCGATAGAAAGTTCTACGACTATTAATTTGGTACACCCTAGTTAAGGAAGTTCAAACTCTTATTTCTATCGAAATGATAGCGTTATTACCATAGGTAAGTTACAACCAAAATTAACGTGATTTACAAATCAGTAACTTGAGTACAATTATTATATTGGACATATTCGTTTTATAATGATATTATCGGCTTATGACGATACTACATTCAGAACACAATCGACTACCCGCCCAAGAAAATGTCAGTACTAGCGTCAACACATCAGCTGATTTGGCACCGGCTGTTTCATTATTCCACGGTCTTTCAGACCCAACTCGTTTAGCTATTATTCGCTACCTATCAGTACGTGAGTATCGTGTTATCGACCTTACAGAAAAACTCGGCCTTGCTCAGTCAACCATTTCCGCTCATCTAACCTGTCTTCGAGACTGCGGTCTCGTTACCTCTCAACCTCAAGGTCGTGCTTCACTTTTCACGCTTAGCCAAGATGCTGGACCGGTACTACGTAATCTGTTGAGTGCCGCCGAGCAACTTCTGGTTGTGACAAGTGACACTATAGACCTTTGCCTTACTTATGGAACGGTAAATGAAAGCCTAAACACCTTAGCCTCGCCAAAGATACGCAATCATATTTCAGAAAGGCTTGTATAATGTTCGCTTTTATTCTACAGGCGGTCGGATTGTTCATTGTTACTAATATAGACGACATCATTGTATTAGCTCTGTTCTTCGCACGAGGTGCCGGTCGTCCCGGTACGACAGCCAGGATTATTGCTGGTCAATACCTTGGCTTCGGTGCCATTCTCGTAGCCTCGATTGTCATAGCCGTAGGCGCAAATAGCTTTCTACCAGAAAGTATAATTCCATACTTCGGGCTGATACCATTAGCTCTCGGTTTGCGTGCCGCCTGGAAGGGATGGCGGGGTGAAGACGTAGATGATGATGACGATGAAGAACTTATTACTGGTAAACCAATCAGTGTAACTTCTGTGGCTGCGGTTACTTTCGCCAACGGTGGTGACAACGTAGGAGTCTATGTACCCGTGTTTGTAACCGTTGGAGCCTCCGGCATTGTCGCTTACTCTGGTATCTTCCTTTTGCTGATTGCCGCATTAGTCTTAGCTGCTCGATTTGTAGCTACTCGAAAATACATAGCAGTCACTCTTGAGCGATGGGAGCACGTACTATTTCCAATAGTTTTGATTGGACTCGGGGTGTTTATTCTCGTCGAGGGTGGTGCTTTTGGTATTTGAAATAAGGAAAGTATCAAGAGTTAAATTAAAGATACTGCGGGTTTCTCCTAATCTGGTAACATTATAACAAAGCCTCTTATTACATTTTTCTTTCATTTTTATCCTTACAGAATGTATAAAATCGACCCCCATAAAACGGAATAAAACTATTGTATGTTAAACAGATAGTTTATGTAACTATCTGTTTATTATTTTTACGCTTATTATATGAATGAAGACAAGTTGATGAAAACATTTGGTAAGCGTGTTGCAGTAGTACGAAAAAGTAAAGGCGTAACGCAACAACAATTAGCCGAAAGTATTAGTATGAGCGTCGTAGCAATTGCATATATCGAAACTGGTAAGCGGTGGGCTAGACTCGGTACATTAAATAAGATTGCAAGCTCATTGAAAGTAGATATAGCAGACTTATTTAAAGATATTTAGCTGTTAATCTGACAGTCAAATAATAATTATCAGTGACGTTACATAGGCTATTTCCAATACATTGTCAGAAAACCTTTGTAGGGACTGTTCTTCCCATCAACACCAGGAACTTTCCTAACTCTTCGCTTCCATTCCACATTATTTAGAACATCTACAGGCGGTTGTTTATAAAGCTTCTTGAAGTCTTTTCTAGCAGCTTCGATAATTTTTTTCTCACCAAAGTCCTCCCAATCTATATGCGACATTAAGATTTGAAAAACGCCATCGTAAAAGAACCTGTCTTCAACTTTGAAACGCCAGTCTTTGTCAAAAATAAATAGTTGTTGATTTTTCCAATCTTCATCTTCAACTCTGTAACCTAAAAATCCTTGTGGGTGAGGCACGAAGGAGAATCGTACATTACAGTTCGTCAGTAAACCTCCCTTGAGCCTAGAAGCTACTACGCCATTATTAGCGTGTATAAAATCTCCTACGTTATACCTACTTAGAAATATCGAATCTGCTTCAATATCGGCATAGAAAAACTCGTACTCTTCCATTATTTATACCCTCGGCACTTCGTCAGCAATAGCTAGAGAGGGAGTAACGACCTTTTCTAATAGCCATAAACTGCTCTCATAATCACCTTCTATTATCGCTCTACTAACATTTGATTTAGCGATTGTTAGCAGCTTATTTCGTGCAAGTTCCATTTTTTCAGCAAAGATTCTATCTTCACGGAAGTAACGGTAAAATGTATCCCTACTAATTCCAGCGTAGTAACAAGCTTCTGAAATAGTAGACCCGTACTGCAATGAGTCCTCCAATTTACTTATAATCTGATAATTAACTTTTTGTGGTCTACCTATTGGTCTTTTATTAACCATAAAAACTCCTGTTTATATTTGTTTTATCTCTACTCTTATTATAGAGAGAATAGCTTTTTCAATTTCTTACATATAACGAAATCACCGTCAGAATATCCAAATCGCTTACAATATAAATAGCTATGAATAAATACTTTGCATTCAATACACCGCAGATAGAAGTAGACCCTGAGTTTAATAATATCTTTCTTGTAGTGTACGCAATTCTTTTCCTTATGGCTTTAGGTATGGCGGTTTGGTATTTTGCACCAATCCTTTATAAGAAAAGGAAGAATAACATAGCCGCAAAGTCTCTCTTGAAGAACTCTATTTGGTATGACCTGAAAGAAACCGAACTCCATTCAGGCGATAATAAAATAAGAATTGAACCAAAATCTCTTGAACACTATGTATGTAAAATAACATTCAACTCTCCTAATAAATATATTGACGACTATGCAGTGTTTGAAGCTAGAGATAATGCCGTATCTCTTGCAAAACTTAAAGAATCCCGAAGAGGCGTAGAACAAGCTGTTCGACGCTTAAATGATAAAGGTAGGAAGCTTGGATTAAAAACTGATTTATTCAAACGCAGTAAAGAACGAACTTCCGTTAATGACGAATATCGTCTGAGAATCACTCGAAACTAATATAACTGAACTTGAACATACCGCCCGTAATACGGCGGTTTTTTCGTTTTTTACATCTGTTACTAACATATCCTAACAAGTTATTGCTAAGTCCTAACAGCCCCCTCCCTATAGTGGAACTTAGTTTTTCAGCAAGCGACTAACGAATCACCATACATATACGATTCAACAGCAGTCACATAAGAAAAGCTAACGACAGAAAACCAATAAACAAAGGGAGAAACATCTTAAAGATATAGAGAAGAAGTAAAACAGTCACAAATAATAATTAGTAATCGTTTACGAATAACTTTGTAAGCATTCTATTCTAATTGCCTTAACTTAGTTGGATTCAATCCACGACTGGGCTGGTTAAGTGCGTCAAAAATTAGAGTAACAGGTGGTAAAAATATGCAGTTAAAAGAAAAGCAAATAAAAGAGTTTCAAGTACTCTACAAGAAAAACTTCGGCAAGAAGATAAGTAAACAAAAAGCAATCGTAGATGGAATGGCTTTGATACGCCTAGTCTACTTAACACAACCGAATTATGGAGCTAGGAAATGACCTCTCCAAATCGCAACCGATACAAAGAGCTTTGGGAAAAAGGTACGCAGACAGGCCAGCTAAGGCTCTCTACTGAACGATTGAGCGATTTGTTGCTAGAGGAGTTTCCGCCAGAAGTTTGGGCTATAGAAGGCTTAATACCAGCCGAGGGAGTAACAATCATCTCAGGCTCACCTGGAAGTTTCAAAACTTGGCTATATATGGAGATGGCAGTGAAAGTTGCTCAGGGTGAGAGTGTGTTTGGACATTTCCCTTCTAAACAGATGGGGGTAATGGTTATTGATGAAGAGAGTGGACGACAGAGACTACAAAAGCGGTTCAAACAAATGGGAGCTTCTGAAAATACAGAGATTCATTTTACTTCCAGAATTGGCTATAAGATGAACCATTTATATGTAGACGCAATCGCAAAAGAAGCTAAAGAAAAAGAAATTGGCTTAGTTATATTTGATTCCTTTACCCGCTTCAATAATGCTGATGAAAACGCTTCTGGTGATATGGCTACGCTTATGGACTGCTATAGGCAGTTGGCGGATACAGGACTTGCAGTATTGATTCTGCACCACAACCGAAAAGGTGTCGCAGGGCAAAGCAATCCAGCAATGGAAATGCGTGGTTCTTCCGACATTTTAGCTGCCGCAGATTGTCACATTGCAGTAAACCGTGTTGGTCAAAGCGAGTTCGTAAGACTTACACAAACCAAGAATAGAGATATTTGGGAGCCAGCCCCATTTGAACTGAGGTTTCACGAGAATGCTACAGAGTTTGAATATGTAGGCGAAGGAAAGTCGTCAGCAGACCGACACAATGAACAGCTGAAAGAAATTGTAGAAGCAGTAGGGTTATATCCTGGATTATCTAAAAGGCAGCTTGTAGCACAAATTAAGACAGATGGGTTCAAAGGTGGTGATAAAAAGATTAGCGACTGCCTAGATGAGCTAGCTCGTACAGAGATGGTAAGAGTACTACCTGGTGGGCGTAATTCTTATAAATACTATTTACCCTCTGACGAGCCGAGTGCCGCAAAAAATGATTAGTTATAGGTGTATACATTTTTGCTTCACTCACTTAATCCCACAGTGTAGACCACCACCTCTATAAACATAAACTAATTGTTTAACATAATACTAATAAAGTTATATAATATAGATAGGAAAACTATGAACTTAGAACAACTGAAATACGGACTTTACGCAAGAAAGTCTAACGAAAGCGAAGACAAACAAATTGCGTCACTAGATGACCAACTAGAAACAATGACCGAAATTGCAGAAGCAAGAGAATATCGTATCGTCAAAAAAGCGATATATAAGGAATCTAAATCTGCAAAGATACCAGACCAGCGGATAAAGTTTGATGAGCTTATCGAACAAATAGAAAAAGGTAATATAAACGCTATTCTTACCTATAAATCTAATCGCTTAGCTCGTAATCCAAAAGAGAGTGGAGTTATCCAGCAGCTAATGTTTGATGGCAAACTTAAAGCTATTATTACCAAGGATAAAAACTACCTTCCAGAAGATAACGCCCTTATATTTAGCATAGACGCAGCTCAAGATACTCAGTTTAGTCGTGATTTATCAATAATTGTAAAAGACCGAATGTCGCAAAGGGCTAAAAATGGCTATTATCCTGGCAGAGTTCCAATAGGCTACAAGAATGCGAAAGAAAGCGAGTTCAGTGATGTCAATGTAATCGTCATTGATGACGCTAGATATGCACTAGTGCGAAGAATGTGGGACTACGCCCTTACGGGTCAATACTCTGTTAGTCAAATAGCAAGAATTGCTGATAAAGAGTGGGGGCTTAAAACTCCTAAACGTAAAAAATCTGGAAATAAACCACTGTCAGTATCTGGACTGTATTTAATGTTTAAGAATCCTTTCTATATGGGTGCTATTCGCTTCTCTGGAATCTACCACACAGAAGGTAAACATTCGCCTATGATTACACCAGAGGAGTTTCGACAAGTGCAAGGAATGATAGGTCGGGCAAACCAGCCTCGACCAGAAGAAAAGATAGCCCTAGATGACCCATTCCCATATCGTGGTCTAGTTAAGTGTGGAGAATGCGGTTGCCTGATTACATATTCTAAAATAGTCAAGAAACAGAAGAATGGAAACGTACATACATACGAATACTGTTACTGTACTCGAAAAAAGAAGTACTCTGAATGCTCGCAGACAATGACCGTTAGCAGGATAACTCCACAAGATTTAACCAAAGCTATTCGAAATGAGATTAGCAAGTATACGATTATTGAAGACTTCTTCAAATGGACTTGTGAGTATTTAGACGAGTTCCACGAAGATGAAGCAGAGAAGCAAGAAAAAGTAATCGAGACTCAGATGAAAGCTATTAAAAATACAGAAGCTGAGGTGAACAAACTACAACGTGCTTTATATAAAGGTATGATTGACGAAACTTTTTATAAATCCGAGAAGCAAGAGCTTGAAGACAGGCTTATTACATTGAGGGGTCAATTTGATGACCAGGAGAACTCAAACAAGCGTCAACGTCAACTGCTAGAGAAGTACTTTAATTTCGCACGATATGCTAAATATGACTTCGAAAGTGATAATGACTTAAAAAAGAAAGAAGTCTTGAGCATTATTGGTCAAAACCTATTACTGAAAGATGGCGTACTACTGTTTGAGCCTATAGAATATCTAACTCCACTAGTTGAAAAGTATCCATCTCTTGAAAAGCAGTTCTTGAAGGTCCAAACCTATCCAGAACAGATGAAAAAAGACGCAATAGCGTCTCTAATTCAAGTATGGTACTGGGAGCAGGATTCGAACCTGCGAAGGCATAAGCCGACAGATTTACAGTCTGTTGTGTTTGACCGCTTCACTATCCCAGCGTATGGATAATATATGGAGCCGCTTCAGGGATTCGAACCCAGGACCTACTGTTTACAAAACAGTTGCTCTAACCAGCTGAGCTAAAGCGGCGTACTAGACAATCTTACCAGATGAAGGCTGCTTTCATCAAGCATATTTATCAACTAAGTGAATAGTTCGTCGTAACTGTCTATAACCATATCAGCTGGATACTTGCCCGTAGAGAGTTCTTGACGGGAATAATGAGTGGTTAGCGCAATTACATATAGCCCGCTCGCCTTCGCAGAAGCCACACCGTTTGGTGCATCTTCGAATGCAATGACACGCCGTGATTCGTGTTCGGGTATGCCCAGAGACATAAAGCCACGTGTGAACGATTCTTTGTCAGGTTTCGGATTGTCTAAACTTTCGAGTGCAAATATGCGTTCTGGCAAAAAGTATTGATCAAACCCGTTGACGGCTAAAAATATATCGATGTCGACGCGCCTGGCCGTGCTCGCGATCGCTAGCTTGCCATCGCATAGCGCATGAGTCGCTTCGATTAGTTCGCCTGCTCGATGGATGGGCTGGATAGCGGCGTGCAGCGCTTGCTCGTATAATTCGTTTTTGCGTTGAGTAATCTGCACGTGTAATTCATCGGTCTCATCTGGTTCTAGTGGATTGCTTCGAACGCCGGCCATGCACAGCATATTCCAGAGTGAGGCAGAAAATGTGTGCTCAAACGCAGTTTTAAATGCCAGTGTACTCTGCTCGATTGTCATCGATTGCAGCGCTGGAATGTTATGTACTTTACCTATTTCATGGATGGCCTGAAGCCGAAATTTCTCGTGGTATCCTTGGCCCATAGTTTGGTGGCCGTTGTCGAGTATCGTCTCGTCGACATCAAACACGACGCCGAGTGGCGTAAACGGAAGCTGCAGGCTCACCTACATCACTACTTTGCGTGGTTGTTTGATGCGTTTTGGCTTGTCATGAGGGATGATCATTTTAGCTGCTTGTTCGCGCAGCTGAAGCGAGAGTTCTGCTTGGCCAGTGCGTTCGTAGGCATCGGCAAGAATCGTCAATGTTTGCGGGTTGCTATCGAGGGCCACGGCTCGTTCGAGCGCTGAAACCATCTTCTTCTCTCGGCCGAGCTTCTCTTGTACTTTTGCATAGGCAATGTGTCTCGACGCCACGTCCTCTTCTATAGCAAGGGCTTGTTCGAAGGCTAGCGCTGCTTTGTCGTATTGTTCGGTTTCAAAATATATTAAGCCAACGTTATGCAAGCTTGGGGCACTCGGTTCGAGGCTCTGTGCGATCTCGAAGCATTCAATCGCGTCATTAAAGGCCTGCTGCTTTGCATAGAGGATACCAAGACGGTTGTAGGCCGTTGCGTTTCGCTCATCGACACGGAGGATGGTCAAAAGTGCTTTTTCTGCGCGTAAGTATTTCTTTTCGCCAATTGCCTGTTGCGCAATTTCCCACAGTTTATCAAGCTTATCTGATAATTTGGTCGGCAAGTCGGCAACTACTTCGCCAATAGTCTGTCGCTGTGACAACGCAATAACACCAAAGACAACAACGAGGAGTAATCCAATCATATATGCATTATATCACGGCGTTTATCAGATGTAGCCGTGCATTGCCGTTCTGTGAGATAGCGGTCTCGGCATCGAATAGCCTGTCTATCATACGTAGTGAATGTTCGGTTGGTGATTTCGCGAGTAGCTCAACACTTCGGTGGAGTATTTCTAGCAGTTCGACTTTATCGGATTTAGTACCGAAGATATGTTGCATGCGTTCGTAGCTAGACGATTCGATGAGTTTTTTTGCCAAGCTAACCGTCTTAACCGTTGCGTCAAAATATGTTTCGCTACTCAGGAGACGGGTAATTTCAGCCGGAAGCCCTTCGGCGATAAACAGCAACTGGCGCAGCTTTGTGGGGTCAACCGGGCCTAACGACTCGATCAATCGTTTCGAGTCTTCGCTAGAAATACGCGGAATATGAAGAGTCTGCACACGGGAGCGAACGGTCGGCAGTAATAGTTCTGGCCGATGACTGGTGAGTATAAAGTGGATCGCGCTCGATGGTTCTTCAAGGAGCTTCAAGAAACTGTTCTGTGCTTCACGCGTCATACGGTCGGCATCGTCGACAATAACGACGCTTGGCGATGCACTCTTCGATCTGGTTCTCGCATAAAGCGACCGTATCGCCTCGATGCCAATCACAGGAATTGTACTGGTCTTGGTTAGAAGCGTTGGTTCGACTTGCTCTATAACAGTAGCCTGGCAAGCTAAGTCTGTCGCGATAGTCTTTAGTCCTGTCCCTCGTGTGCCCGTCACCAACGTGGCCTGTGGCAATGACGTGCGTACTGTATCGAGGGTAGGTGCTATAGATGTGTTAACATACAGCGTCACGTCGTCATCTCTTTTTCGAATGCAGTCGGTACAGGCGCAGTAAACGTTTCGCGTCTGCTGGTTGGGATGGTAATTTCTAGTTGATGCGCGTGGAGGAATAATCGTGAGCTTTTCTTGCCATACACTCTGTCACCACGAATTGGCGAATTAAGATATGCCATATGAACACGCAATTGGTGGGTGCGGCCAGTGTGGGGTTTTAAAGTGATTAGTGCCTTTTTGCGGTGTGTATCTTCTACTTTGTAATACGTCTGCGCAGACTTTCCGTTGCTGTCGACACGGAACGTGCTGGGTTGTTTGGGGTTACGGGCGATGGGTAAGTCTATATTGGCTTCATCTTCTTTTGGTATGCCATCGACAATAGCGACGTATGTTTTTTTTGTTTTTCTATCTTGGAACTGCTTTTGCAAGAGTCTTGCTGTTTCATCGTTTTTTGCGCCCATCATCACGCCACTTGTGTCGCGGTCGAGCCGATGTATGATTCCTGGTCGATTTGTGTCGACGTTATACGAGGTTCTACTGCGAAAAAAGTCGGCGACGGTAAATTCTTCGTTTAAGACGCCTTTGCTGTGCGACAGTATGCCGACTGGCTTGTTGATGACAATGACGTTGTCATCTTCGTACAGTATCGGAATGTCGAAAGCTAGCTCGGGAGCTGTATCGATAATTGAATGGGTTACGGTGTCACCTTCTTTTACCGATTTCTTGGCTGACGTAGCCGGTACGCCATTTATAGACACAAAGCCTTGCTCAATATACTTTGCCCAGGTTGAGCGCGAATATTCAGGCCAGATCTGCTGCGCATAGGAATCGAGGCGCATATTAACTTTGTGGCCTTAGGCCGATTGCTTGTTGGACAGTATGGAGTCTTTTGTTCGCCTGTGTATTCATTCTGATCTCGGATGAAGATAACTTTTCTAGAACCACTGCACTATCGACAGCTGCAAGTTTTGACTGGAACTCCGTCAAGAATGCTTTCACCTGTTCTGAAACCTCTCTTTTGAATTCACCATAATTGGTTTTAACATGTTGACGGAATAGCACCGCCTCCACCGGTTCGCCTGAGAGTAGTGCGCTAATTTGGAGCAAGTTGCTAATGCCTGGCTGTTGCTTATAATCTAGCTGGATGAGCGCTTTGTCGTCGGTTGTAGCACTCATGACTTTTTTAGCCCCAACTTCGGGTGTGTCGCTCAAGAAGATGACACCTTTGCCACTATCGTCCGACTTGCTCATTTTCTTCGAGGGGTCGGCTAAATCCATGACGCGAAGGCCTTGATCGTTGCCAAAAAATGCATGTTGTTTTTTGACTGGTTCGGGAATAATGAATAGATCAGTACTAAATTTTTTATTCATTCGCTCAGATATATCACGGGCAAATTCCAGGTGCTGCGTCTGATCATCACCGACAGGTACGTACTGGGCGCCGTATAGCAGTATGTCGGCGGCCATGAGTACTGGGTAGTTGAACAAACCAATACTAACTCCTCCCATTTTTTCTTCGGCGTCAGCTATTAAGTCTATCGCGGTCGCCATATTTTTCAAAAGTTTTGCTTGGATCTCATTCGAGACGTCGATGCTGGGTGAAGCTCTCAAGTTTTCCATCTCCGTTTCATAGGCCTCGGTGGCCCTTACGGCATTTCGAAGTATGTTGGAGGCACCTGCTTTCTCCTTGAATTGAGTCATTCTTCGCATTTGCCCAAAGCTAGTGAAGCAATCTAAAATCCAGGTGAGCTCACTATGGGCCGGTACGTAGCTTTGTCGATAGACATGAATATCGTCGTTGTCGAGTGGCAACCCGGCCGCAGCAAAGACGCGAGCGGTTTGTACGATGCTTTCATGCAACTTGGTGTGGTCTATTGGTGTGGTGAAGCTATGGAGATCGGGGATGAACATATTTACCTGGTATTCATCGGAATGTTTTTTCGCCATATCGATGATCGGCAGCATTGCCCCAAAGTAGTTTCCTAGTGTGAGGTCGTTATTGGCGCGGATGCCAGTTAGAATTACAGGTTTAGTCATTGTTTTAGTATACCTTATTATTGACGTCTAAGTGAGCGGCAAACGCTACGGCGTTTCGGTGACCTGTCAAGCCAGCGTATCGCTGCTTTAGCGTAATCGCATTCCCGTACAGTCCATCAGCTGGGTCATGCGTCGGTAGTACTGCTGCATCGTAGTGTCGGAGTTTGTAGAGAGCACCGGCAATATACTCGCATCCAGGCAGTAGTGCGGCAACTTGTAGTAGTGTAGGGTCGTTATTGTTCGGAAAACATGATGTCGATATGGCCTCTATAGTATGTAGCATTTGCGGATCTCGTGTATAGCCGGCTACATAGTGTCGACGTGTCACGCGCAGTGCTGCTTGTATGTGTTCTTCAAGCTGGGCGCCCGAGATACTATCTATTTCAATTTCGCTCATGGCTACTTCAAGACTGACTTCGCCAAAGACGACGAAATAGGATTCTTCCTGCTTCGCTATTCGTTTCGATTGTGTCGACATGGTGCTGTATGTATATGTCGTGGTTCATGGGTACTCCTCGTGGTTAGTTATGATATTGCCGTCGCGGAGGCCATTTCGCGTGAGCGTTTCATATACCCACCGAGCAACGTCGTGACGTCAGCCAATATGGTCTCTCTTTCCTCATCCGGTTTTGGTCGATCTTTGTGTCCACGGCAAATTTCAAATATTCGTGCCACAATTTCGATGATTGCTTCACTGCTTAGCTCGAGATGATCATGTAGTCTAATTTCATTCGCTATGACCTCCATTGCCTGTGGTATGTTGTCTGGGTTGCACTTGGCGAGTAGTGCCTCTGCCAAGGCCCCATTATCTGATGGTATTTCCATGTACTTTTCCTTTACTGATTTTGTTATATTTAAAAAAAACCGCCTCACTGGCGGTTTCTTCAATATTTTCAAGGTGTGTTATTTCAAAACACGGAACAAACCGCCAGTAGTCCTGTCGGTAAACCAATATGCGTTGAGTAATACGTGTTTCATCTGCACTAGTTATATCACGTGAATATTTGTTTGGCAAGAATGAAAATTACAATATAAAAGAGCCTCCCAGTGTTTGGAAGGCTCTTCGACTGTACGATACAATACTATCGCTTCGAGTACTGTTCTTTCTTTCGTGCCGAGCGGAGACCGTATTTTTTACGTTCTTTCTCGCGTGGATCACGTTTCAAAAGTTCAGCTTTTTTCAATGTGCTTCTGAGGTCTGAGTGGTCAACCGTCAGCGCCTTTGCTATGGCTAGTTTGATGGCATCGACTTGTCCTGATGTTCCACCACCAGAAACCCGAATAGTGATATCAAAATCTTTTTGCTTACCAACGAGCGCAAGCGGGTCGGTGACTTCAGCAAGCAACGTTGAGTTGCCAGATAGGTACTCAGCCGCAGGCTTGTCGTTAATAGTAAGGCTGCCCTTGCCTTTATACAGTCGTGCGCGTGCCGTTGCCGCTTTTCGACGACCAAGGCCGTATGCGTATTTAGTTTCAGCCATAGTATTAAACCTCAACTTTCTCTGGTGTTTGTGCCGTGTGAGCGTGTTCTGATCCAGCAAACACTTTCAAACGCTCTAATCGACCAGCAACCAGTTTGTTCTTTGGTAGCATGCCTTTTACCGCAGCTTCGATAATACGCTCTGGGAATTTCTCGCGAACTTCTTCGAGGCGTGCATCTTTGATCCCACCAGGAAATCCACTGTGTCGGTAGTAGATCTTGCTGAGTTCTTTATCACCTGTTACGACAACCTTTTCAGCGTTGATAACAACCACGTAGTCTCCACCATCGATGTGTGGTGTGTAGGTAGGTTTGTATTTACCAATCAGGTATTTCGCAATCTCTGTAGCCGTTCGACCGAGCGGCGCAGTTGATGCATCAATCAAGATCCATCGACGGGTGACTTCGGTCGGCTTTTGTGAATAGGTTTTCATTATTTTGCCTCTGCTTTCTTGACTGCAGGTTTCGCAGGCGTCTTTTCGACTTTTTCAACTTCTGTGAGGTCGTCGACAAATTCGATAATCGCCATTTGTGCAGCATCACCAACGCGAATTCGCGTACGCTCTACTCGAACGTGCCCTGATGTTCGGCCAGAAAGTTGCGGAGCAATTTCGTCGACGAGCTTGTAGGCTGCAGTGTGCGTAGAGAGACCAGCGATCACCATTCGGCGGTTCGCAAGATCACCCTTTTTCGCTTTGGTGATTAGTTTTTCAATATAGCGGACGAGCTCTTTAGCTTTTGGAAGTGTTGTCTCGATCTTGCCGTGGATCACCAAGCTTGTTGCTAAGCCTTTGATGAGCGCACGACGTTGATCTCGTTCGCGTCCAAGTTTACGTCCTTTGTATCCGTGTCGGTGCATAGACTAAATCTCCAACTCCGCCAACTTGTCTTTGACTTCATCGAGTGCTTTAGAGCCAAAGCCCTTCAGTTCGCGTAAGTCTTGTTCAGTTAGCGTTACGAGGTCTTGTACGGTACGGATGTCGTTGTTTACGAGTGCATTTGCTGTACGCGCAGTGAGGTTGAGGTCTTCGATTGGCGTGTTGAGCTCGTTCGGGTCTTCTTCAGCAGTCTGACCGAGAGCAGGTGCAGCTTCGACAGCGGTGCTACCGGCAAGTGCAGTGTACTGGTTGACCAAAATAGCTGCTGCTTCTTCGAAGGCATCTTTTGGAGACGTTGCACCGTTTGTTTCGACAGTCAGTCGTAGGCGGTCGAGGTTGGTTTCTTGACCAACACGAGTTGCGTCAACTTTGTAGCGGACACGGAGCACCGGGCTGAAGACAGCGTCAAGTGCAATCATGTCGCTGTGAAGACGGCCAATCGATGAATCTTCGATGGTGCGGTAGCCACGGCCAGCTTCAACCACGAGGTCCATGATGATAGACGTCTTTGGGTCGTCAATGGTTGCAATGACTTGCTCTGGATTTACGATCTCGACATCAGCTGATACTTTGATATCTTTTGCGGTGACGGGGCCACTGCCTTTTTTCTCAAGACGAAGTTCGATTGGTTCATCGGTGTGAACAATCAAGTTTACGTTCTTAAGGTTTAGCATGATGTCGACGACATCTTCTTTGATTCCATCGATGGTAGTAAACTCGTGCGATGCACCTTCTACGCGAAATGCCACGATAGATCCGCCACGAATGCTCGAAAGCAGAACGCGTCGTAGGCTGTTACCGAGTGTGTTACCATACCCAGCTTGCATTGGTTCGATCACAAAAGTAGCTACGGTTGCTGAAGCTTCTTCAACTGTCGAGAGGGCCGGGTTATGAACTTGGTTTGACATATATGTTCTCCTTGTTGCTTAGCGTGAGTAGTACTCAACGATTAATTGTTCGTTAATATCAACCTCGGCTTCTTCGCGTTTCGGTAGCCCTGTAATTGAAACTTTGAGGTTTTTCTGATCACTTTTGAGCCAGCTTAGTGGTCCTTGTAGTGAATTTGCTACAACGTCATTAATCGCGGTGAAGTATCCATTTTTGATACTTTTTGGACGTACAGTAATCTCATCGCCAGCTTTGACACGGATTGATGGAATGTCGACACGTTTGCCGTTGAGCATAAAGTTGCCGTGGCTCACGAGTTGACGTGCGCCTCGTCGAGATACGGAAAAACCGGCTCGGTAGATGACATTGTCGAGGCGAAGCTCAAGAAACTGCAGGAGGTTTTCACCAGCAATACCAGGTTTACGCTCGGCTTCTTTCATAAGGCGTGAAAATTGCTTTTCGAGGAGACCGTACGTTCGGCGAACTTTTTGCTTTTCACGAAGTTGTATCGAGTACAGACTTGGTTTCATGCGTCGGCCGCTTGGCTCTTGACCAGGCATACCAGGTTTTTTGAGCAAGATTTTATGAGCTTTCGGGTGTAATGCGTAGCCTTCTCGTCGAGATTGCTTTGCAATTGGGGAAGTATCTCGTGCCATACTAGACTCTCCTTGCCTTTCTCGGACGTCCGCCACCATGTGGCACGCCGGTTACGTCTTTAATGGATTCGACTTGTACGTCGTATGCACCCACGGCACGAATCGCTGCATCACGTCCAAGGCCAACGCCTTTTACGAATACATCGACCGATTTAGTACCATGTAATGACTTGAGTAGCTCAGTCGCTTTTTCGGCTGCAATTTGTGATGCATATGCCGTGCCTTTTTTACTGCCACGGAATCCGCATGCACCAGCGCTTGAAAAGCATAGAACAGCACCTTTTTTATCTGTAAAGGTAATAATGGTGTTGTTGAATGTTGCCTGAATGTGCATTTGTCCAGCTGGTACAGCTCGACGCTGTTTTTTACGTGCGGAAGTTTTAGCCGGAGCTGGTGTTGTCGTTGTTTCTGCCATAGCGTATCCTTCCTACGTCTTCGTTGCTGATTTAGGTTGCGCGCCGCCAACTGAGACTGCTCGACCCTTGCGAGTTCGTGCATTCGTTCGGGTTCGTTGTCCGTTAACGGGAAGACCTGCTTTGTGACGAAGGCCACGGTACGCATTTACTTCCTTTAAGCGCTTGATATTATTTGTTACGAGACGTTGGAGATCGCCTTCAGTGGTATAATCTTTGTCGATTATCTCACGAAGTTTCTGTTCTTCAGTCTCGGTGAGATCTTTCACCCGAGTGGTCGGCTCTATCTTAGCCGCCGCAAGGATGTCTCGTGAGTGCTTTTTACCGATGCCGTATACATACGTCAACGCTATATGCACTTGTTTTTCAGAGGGTATTACTACCCCAGAAATTCGAGCCATGCTTAACCCTGCCTTTGCTTGTTCTTAGGTTTTTTCTTGTTGATAACACGAAGAATGCCTTTACGGCGTACTATTTGGTCATCTGGACTGATTTTTTTAACACTCGCACGAACTTTCATGAGTATTCCAAAATCCTTTCCTAAGTTATAGTTATTATTTACGTCCTGAACCAATTGGTCCTGAGCGTTCGTCTCGTAGGCGGAAAGTGATTCGTCCCTTCGTAAGATCGTAAGGGGTCATCTCGACTTCCACCTTATCGCCTGGCACAAGGCGGATGTAGTGCTTGCGCATTTTACCCGAAATGTGAGCGATAATACTAAGGCCATTCTCCAGTTCTACCTTGAATTGAGTATTAGGCAGCGCTTCGGCTACCTTTCCCTGCATCTTGATTACTTCCTTTTGTGCTGCCATAAGTTACAGTAGTAGATTATACACGAGTCAGACATGAGAGTAAAGCACATTCAAAAAGGATTTTCACGAAATCTGATTCATTCAAAATGCCGTGAAATGGAATTGATAATAGTGTAGCGCAATTATAAGTAATTGGAAAGGTATTGACTAATATAAGTATAAGTGATATAGTTGTTTTAGTTGTCAGTACCGTGCTGGCATACACTGAGAGGACATCTCATGGACCTTGGATACCAGATCTACCGTCGCGTTCGCATCTTCCAGATGCGGCTTCGCAGGGCTCAGATGCGGTTTGAGTCGTTGCGTTTGATTTACCGCATGCGGTACTCTTTGGAGATGTCGCAGCCGTATTCCACGGGATTCGGCGACGTCAGAATCACCACCGATGATGCTACGCTCGAGAAGCATCGCAAGCGTCTTCGCGAGCGTAAGATGTCGGGGGCGGAGGTCGTGAACATGCCGGAGAACGAGCTCTTCGACCTCATCAAGGTCACGAGTCACGACGAGGCCGCAGAGATCAAGTCCTTGATAGGACTGATGCCTGCTGATCTCATCAGCGATCGCAACGCACGCGCGCTCGATGAGAAGGTGGGAGGGATCCGCCGAGCATGAAGCAGTCCACTCACTGGGCCGTCGCATGACGAAGAGGCCGCTGATGACATCCGTCATCGGCACCAGCCCCGTCATCGGCGGCCTCTTCAATTGGAAATACGCTTATTCTATGTGAATGGCACGTACAATAACGCGAGAATCAAATTGCTGATACTTTGGAATCCAATTCCCTGCTGGCGCTATGATGTTGAGTCCTTCTTTATCTTCATCGACAGAAGTAGTCAGTAGTTTTGTGCCTGTGCTTAGTGCTTTTTCGACGGGTAGGAGCTGTACGTTATCGACTGCATATCGTACGATTGTTCCGTCACCAGTTTCAACCCGAATCTCATCGCCAGACTTGAGCTGCTGTGCTTTCTCAAACGGGCCGCTGCCGTCAATTCCACGGCCATGGCCAGACAATATTACTACACCGTAGCCCGTCCCTGGAGTCGTGCTATTTTTGTACCACGATATGTCATGAATGTTTTTCTGCAAGGCTAGCTGGTTTGTGTCGTCGAGGTCTGATACAAATGATCGGAATTGTTTGTCACCGAGAGCAGGTATGCTGACGAATCGAGGTTGTGCGGGCTTCACCGAGTGTGCAGCGAGCATCTCATCGGATATTTTTGCTTGCTCTACCTCATCGTTTGCACTCAAGCTTCGAGCTGATACAAACGGCGGTAGTTCCCCGCTTTCGAAATATTTATAGCCAAACCAAATCGATAACGCTAAGACGCCGACAAAAAGCAACCAAAAGAATTTACGCACTAAGTGCAATTCGCGTACATGTTTAATTTCTAACCCCGTCGCCATATAAAATTTATTATATCATAAGCGAAACGGGAGATGGAATAGGATTATTTGTAATCGTCGTAGGTGACCATGAGGGCACGAGAGTTGATCTGCCTGAGTGCTTCGAGTGCTACGGACACCACAATCAGAATCCCGGTTCCGCCAACCGCTAGCTGCGCATTGCTGACACCTGTCGTGGCGTACAATACGTATTCGCCGATAAATGGCAGGACGGCGATAGTTCCCAGTACCATCGATCCGAAGAGAATCAATCGATTCATCGTGCGAGACAAATACTTTTCTGTTTGCAGGCCTGGGCGTACGCCTTCGATAAAGCCACCTTGTTTTTGTAGGTTTTCGGCAATTTCGTTTGAGTTGAACACAATGCCTGTATAGAAGTAGGTAAAGGCTACCACGAGTAGGAAATACATGATTGGGTAGATAAACGCTTCCCATGTTTGCCCAGTGAATTCACCTGGGTTCGGCGTTTGGAACCACGAGATGAGATTATCGGCAATCGCTAAGTATGCAGGGTTGCCAGTTGCTTTTATTACCTGACCGATAAATGCGGGCAAGCTAAGAAAGGCGACGGCAAAGATGACTGGAATAACACCCGCAGCGATAAGCTTCATAGGAAGAATACTTTTGACGCCACCATAGCTAGAGTTACCTTGTACGCGCTTGGCATAGTTGATAGTAACCACGCGTTGGGCTTCGTTTATCTTCACCAGGAAGTACAGTACCGAGAGCGACACCGCAAATAGTGCCATGAATATTAATAGTGACGTCGTGCTTACCGGTACGGTGAACCAGCCAAATACACTGAGTGGATCGGTAACATCGGTAAAAAGATTCGTAATAAAGAACTGGAAGAATTGCGGTAACTGGCTAATAATACCAGCGAAGATGAGCAGTGAAAGTCCGTTACCCACACCTTGTTCGGTCATGATTTCACCGAGCCACATCAGCAGCATTGAACCGGCTGTCATGGCGCCAACGGCCACGACCCATTCAAATATAGACGGATCGGCTAGGACACTAGAATTGCTGGCTAACACCGACTGGCGAAGGATGTATACGAAGGCAATAGATTGCACGATCGCAAGTGGTAACGACACCATACGTGTCCACTGTTGAATTTTACGCCGTCCGGACTCGCCGTCTTTATGGAGTTCTTCAAGCTTTGGAATAGCCTTGGTAAGGAGTTGCGTGATGATACTCGCGGTAATGAACGGACTCAGCCCTACTAGTACAATCGAGAAACTGGCTAATGCACCACCAGAGAGAAGGTTTAAGAATCCCCCAAACTGCGTTTCACCAAGAACGCCATTAATAACTTCTTTTAGCTGCGTTGGGTCAGCCAGTGGCACAGGGACGCTTGCGAGAAATCGATAGACGACAACCAGTCCGAGTAATACGAACAGTCGTTTGCGCATGTCGGCGCTTTTCAGTGATCGTGCAATTGTTTTCCAGTTCATCGTTCTACCCCTTTTTACTGACAGTTTCTAGCCTAATCTCGCAGCATACTTTCTCCAGTATACTACGAGGTAAGCTACAAAAATGATTATTCTTGAGATTCTTTTTCAGATTTCTTGGTCGGTGTCGGCGTTTTGTCAAAACTACCACCGGCTTTTTTAATAGCCTCGATAGCATTTTTACTTGCACCCTGAGTCTGTAGTGTGACTTTTTCGTTCAGTTCACCACGCATAATTACTTTTACGCTGTGAAATGGTGTTGCGATAAGTCCAGCCTCGTATAGAGCCATGTTATCGACTGTCTTGCCTTTGAATATAGCAAGGTGGTCAACATAGACAACTTGAGCCGGCGTACGCAAACTTTTAAAGCCACGGGCTTTGGGTACGGCTTGCACGAGTGCTCGCTGTCCACCCTGGAACATTGCGTTCAGTTTCTTACCAGTTCGTGCGCCTTGTCCTTTTGTACCGCGACCAGCAGTTTTACCGCCGCCGGCAGCGATACCGCGACCGACACGTTTTTTATTGCGGTTAGCTGAAATATTGAGTTCGTTGTATTTCATTGCTATTCCTCCTCTTTCTGGGCGTCAGCTTTAGCAGCGGGTGCTTTTTTAGCTTTTGGTGCGTTGAGCCATTCTTCGCGTGGTACGAGGCTTTTGAGGGCTTCGATGGTTGCGTAGGCGATGTTCACTTTGTTTGTCGAACCAAGGCTCTTTGAAAGCATGTTTCGGATGCCAGTAACGCCAATAACTTGACGAACTACACCACCGGCAATGATTCCGGTACCAGGTGCTGCTGGTTTGATGAGTACTTGTGCACCAGAAACTTTAACTTCTGCATCATGCGGGATTGTTTCGTTGGCAATAGGAATGGTAATCATGTTTTTCTTGGCAACGTCAGTTGCTTTTGCAACAGCTGTTTGTACGTCACCGCCTTTTGATACACCAACACCGAGCTTGGCTTTACGGTCACCGACAACAACAAGTGCTTTAAAGCGGAATCGTCGTCCACCTTTTACCACGCGGGCAACACGGTCGATGCTGATTACTACTTCTTCAAATTGTTTCGGCTCTTCTACTCGAGGGCCATTTCGTCGATCATCACGACGACCACCACGCGGTCGTGAATTTGCTGCAGCGGGTGCAGCGCTATCAGCGCGAGGGGTAGTTGTCTGAGCTTTATCTGCTTCAGCCATACTAGAACTCCAATCCTTCTTTACGGGCAGCGTCTGCAAGCGCTTTGAGGCGCGATGCATACTGGCGACCATTTCGGTCGAACACTACATTTGTAATCTTATTTTTTATTGCTTTTTTCGCAAGGTCTGTACCGACGCTTGCGCATTTTTCGGTCATGGTACCAGTCGATTTTTTACCAACAGTTGTGGCACTTGCGACGGTTACGGCGTTGACGTCGTCTACAAGCTGCGCACTGACGTGCATGTTGCTGATAGTGACGGTTAATCGTGGTCGTTCTGCTGATCCGGTTATTTTAGAGCGAACGCGGTTTTTACGGAGAGAGCGGTTCAATAATTTTTTAGCGAGTGTCGTCATGATTATTTACCTGTCTTTCCTGCTTTACGCAAAATCTGTTCGTCAGCATATTTGATTCCCTTGCCCTTGTACGGTTCAGGTTTCTTTAGTTTACGGATCTCTGCAGCAACTTGACCAACTTGTTGTTTGTCGATGCCGGCTACAGTGATTTCCATTTTATTAACCGAAATTTGTACACCAGTTGGTGCTTTATACTTAACTGGGTGTGAAAACCCTAGTTGCATTTCGAGGTCGTTTCCGGCCATTGCAACGCGGAACCCAACACCGTTGACCTCGAGTTTCTTTTCAAATGCTTCAGTCACTCCAACGACTGCGTTGTTGAGCAGTGACCGTTGCAAGCCGTGTTGTGCTTTTGCGATTCGTTCATCGTCCTTACGAACGGTTGTTGCGGCGCCATCAGCGACGGTAACCGTCACGTCGCTCAGATGTGGTACAGTCAGTTCGCCCTTAGGCCCCTTAACAGTAATAACATCTGAATCGACCGTGATTGTCACGCCTGATGGAATTTGAATTGGTAGTTTTCCGATTCGACTCATGATTTAACCTTTCTTATTGATCTGAACTATTATTATCGTGTCTTGATGCTGCGGCATGCAGTATTTCTGATAAGTTTTTACTGATAGTTCCACTATCGTAACCTCGAGCTCGCAAGACTGCGACCACACCGTCTATAGCAGCATTCATCGCTTCCGACTTACTATCGAAAACTATTTCGCTTGTACTCTTCGGCGCATCTTCCATATCTAGTAAACCTTCAGTAAAACTTCACCGCCAAGCCGTTGCTTAACTGCTTCTCCGCCAGTTATAACACCTTGGGATGTAGAAATCAAGACGATACCACGGCCGCTTTTGACGCGGGGGATGTCGTCGGCTGATACGTACATACGTCGTCCGGGCTTACTCATACGAGTCAGCTCAGTAAACGTTGGATTTTCACCCGGTTTTGCGATAGTAAGCACCAGTGTATCTCGTGGTTTACCAGCTTCAGTTTTTACTTCGACAAGGTACTTGTTTTTAACAAGCTTGTCAGCGATGACTTTCTTGATTTTGCTCGCAGGAACGCGAACTTCTGTTTTGCCGACCATACTTGCATTTCGAATGCGGGTAAGAAGGTCAGCGATTGGGTCTGTTGATTGTAATGACATATTCTGATTATCCTTTCTTACCAGCTACTCTTTGTAATACCAGGGATGTTTCCCTTTGACGCTTGTTCGCGGAAGTTGATGCGGTTAAGACCAAATTTACGCATGTAGCTTCGTGGACGTCCGTGAAGGAAGTCTCGGTTTTTCCAGCGTGTGGGGCTGCTGTTCTTTGGAAGAGCCTGCAGGCCATCTTGGTCTCCGAGTTCTTTGAGCTCGGCACGCTTTGCCGCGTATTTCATAATCATTTTCTTTCGCTTTTCGTCTCGTGCGATCATTGATTTCTTAGCCATATTATCGTACTCCTCCTTCTTTTTCGAATGGGATACCAAACTTTTCTAGAAGAGCACGGCTGTGCACCTTGTCTTGGCTATCAATAGTAAATGTTACCTGTAGTCCGTGAAGTACTTGTGTTTCTTCAAAGCTCAGCTCTGGAAAAATAGATTGCTCTACGATACCAAGGCTGTAGTTTCCCTGACGGTCAAATGCTTTTGCCTTCACACCGTGAAAGTCACGAACTCGGGGCAACGCAACGTTTACAAGTCGGTCGAGGAATTCGTACATGCGAGCTCCGCGTAGTGTTACAGAAACACCAACTGGGGCGCCCATGTTTGCACGGATTTTAAATCCGGCGATAGATTTCTTTGCAAGACGTTCTGTTGGGGCTTGTCCAGTAATTTTAGTGAGCGTGTTTTTGACAGTTTCGAGGTTTCGCTTGTCGTCCTTGCTTTTCCCCGTTCCTACACTAACCGTAATTTTCTGAAGCTTTGGTACTTGGTGTACGTTTTCAAGCTGTAATTCGGTTTGTAGTTCCTTCTGATACGTCGATACGTAGAGGGCTTTCAAACGAGGAGCAGTCGAGGTAGCGGCTGTTTTCGTAGCCATTACTTGATCTCCTTATTCTTTAATGCTTTAGCCAGTCGCACTTTTGTGCCGTCGGCATTCTTCTTTAGGCCAACACGACTCGTCGTGCCAGCTTTTGAATCAACCACAAGCGCAACTTTCGAGATGTCCATAGGAACATGGATATCTTTTTTTCCGCCACGTGGGTTGAGTTGGCTTGGTTTAACGTGACGGGTCTTTTGACCAACACCTTCAACCAATACCGTGCCAGACTTGGTGTTGACTGATAGTACTGTACCAGTCGTACCTCGCTGGGCACCAGCGATAATTTTTACGTGATCACCTGTTCGTATACGTGGCATATTAGAGTACCTCCGGTGCTAAGCTGATAATCTTTGCGTAGCCCATTTCACGAAGTTCACGTGGAACCGGCCCGAAGACACGAGTCGCTTTGGGAGACTTGTCATCGTTTACAATAACGACTGCGTTATCGTCGAAGGCAATCGTACTACCATCTTTACGGTTAATACGGTTACGTGTTCGGACAACTACAGCTTTTTGCACGGTCTTCTTCTTTACTGCACCAGTTGAGTTTGCGTCTTTGACAGTACAGACAATAATGTCGCCGACTTTAGCAAATCGCTTCCTGGTGCCACCGAGAACGCGGATACAAAGGACTTCCTTTGCGCCACTGTTGTCGGCTACTTTTAATCTACTTTCTTGCTGAATCATGTTACTTCTCCTCGGCCTTTTCTACGTCGGCTGCTGGAGATTCTTTTTCCATGACCGTTTCTTTTACTTCTTTAATTTCGAGTGAGCCTTTAGAGCGTTCTTCGATTTTAGCGAGTGTAAAAGCTTTGGTTTTTGAAACGGGACGGATTGTTGCAATAGTAACAGTGTCGCCCATGTTCGCTTCATTTTTCTCGTCGTGTGCTTGGTACTTCCGTTTGACCGAATACTGCTTTTTGTAAATCGGGTGGGTTTCACGAGATGTTACAGTGACAGTAATCGTTTTGTCACGCAAATCAGAAGTGACAATGCCGGTGAGTGATTTCGCCATACTAGTTGTTCTCCTTTTCTGCGTTAATTTTGGTAAGTATCTGAGCAATCTCTTTTCGGTATTGAGTAATAACCCGTGGGTTTACTAGCTCGCCTGCAGCCAATGATTGGCGTGCTGCGAACAAGTCTGCTCGCTTGTCGGTCAATTGTTCCTGCAGGTTCTTTTCAGATGTAACTGCTGGTTTCTTTGCTGACTTAGCTGCTGGCTTTGTTGTTGCAGTGGTTTTCTTGTCTGCCATGATTATGCATCCTCTCTCTTGATAAACTTCGTTTTAACCGGAAGTTTGTGAGCGGCAAGTCGCATAGCTTCACGAGCGACTTCTTCGGTAACACCCTTCATTTCAAACATCACCGTGCCAGCTTTTACCTTGGCTGCGAAGTACTCAGGGTTTCCTTTTCCACTTCCCATTTTCACGTCTTGTGGCTTTTTAGTCACCGGAGTGTGTGGGAAGATACGGATCCAGATTTTACCACCACGTTTGATGTAGCGAGTCATCGCTTGACGTGCAGATTCGATCTGGCGGCTGGTTACTCGTTCGTTGCTTTGACTTTGGAGACCGTAGTCGCCAAACGCCACGTAGTTGCCACGAGTTGCGTTGCCGTTATTCTTGCCGATACGAACTTTTCGATATTTGGTCTTTTTCGGTAATAACATCGATTAGCTCCTTTCGCCTTTATTGATCCATACTTTGACGCCGACAACACCAGCACCGTTTGGCATCATAGCCCGGGCTGAGTGGAAGTCTACGTCTGCACGAAGTGTATGTAGTGGAACTGATCCAAGTGATACTTTTTCCATGCGCGCCATTTCAGCGTTGTTGAGACGACCAGAAACCTGGATACGGATACCAACAGCACCTGCATTCATTGTATTCTGTGCGCTCATTTTCGTTGCACGGCGGAAGTTGATACGTCGTTCGAGTTGACGGGCAATGTTTTCAGCTACAAGCTTTGCCGCAAGTTCTGGACGCTTCACTTCTTCGATATTGATACGAACTGGTAAGCTGCCGATTTTTTCAATCGATTTCTTCAGCTCTGTAACACCAGCACCACCGCGACCAATCACAACACCAGCTTTTGCTGTGTGAATAGTAATGGTAATAAGATTAGCGCTTCGCTCGATCTCAATACGGTTGATAGTTGGTCGTGATTCGAACTTCTTTTCGATCAGTTCACGAATCCGGATGTCTTCAGCAAGCCACTTTGCAAAATCTTTCTTCCCAGCGAACCAGCGTGAGTCCCAGTTCTTGTGAACTTGCAAGCGGAAGCTAATTGGGTTTACTTTTTGACCCATATTACTTCTCCTCTTCTTTCTTAACTTCTGGTTTTTTCGCAACTGGTTTCTTGACTGGCTTCACAGATCCAGATACTTCAACGAGTATATTCGTAGAGATTTTCTGGAATGGAAGTGCCATACCACGCATGTGTGGCTTAAAGCGCTTCATACGTTTACCGACCGTCACACTCATGGTTGAAATAATGAGCGTCTTTGTGTCGAGTCCGTGGTTGTTCGATGCATTCGCAACGGCGCTTTGGATAGCTTTTTTAACTGGTATCGCTGAGCGTCGAGGCACGTGGTCAAGGATGACGAGTGCGTCGGCAACAGTTCGGTTACGAACCAGGGCTGCAACAATGCTCACTTTACGTGGAGCAATGTCGACGCCTTTTGCGTACGATCGCACGACAAACTGCTCTGGTGCAGTAGCTGCTGGTTTGGCTGCAGCTTTCACGACTGGTTTCTTTGTTGTAGTAGTATCAGCCATGATTATTTCGCCTTACCACCGTGCTTACGGAATTTACGCGTAGGACTAAACTCACCGAGTTTGTGCCCGACCATGTTTTCTGAAACGTATACAGGAACGTGTACTTTACCGTTGTGAACCGCAAAGTTCTTACCAACCATTTCTGGTGTAATGGTACTCGCACGCGCCCATGTCTTGATGACCGTTCGATCGTCGCTGGTTAGCTTCGCCACTTTTTTCTGAAGCTTGGCGTCGATGAATGGGCCTTTTTTGAGTGAACGACTCATATCTTACCTCTTCCTCTTCGCGTCGTGACGTGATTTCACGATCATATTGTTACTAGATTTACGTCGGCGTGTTCGGTAACCAAGTGTGAGCTGACCCCATGGAGTACGAGGAGCTTTACCAGGACCGTGTGAACCACCGTCACCACCACCATGTGGGTGATCGGTTGCATTCATAACGACACCACGGACAGATGGTCGAATACCTTTACGGCGGTTACGACCGGCAGATCCGATTTTGACGTTTTGGTGTTGGACGTTGCCGACAACACCGATGGTTGCTTCACACTCTACGCGGAAGCGTCGGACTTCTCCTGATGGTAGTTTTACCTGAGCGTAGTCGCCTTCACGAGCCATCAGCTGTGCTTTTGCACCTGCTGAGCGTACCATCTGAGACCCTTTACCAGGGTGCATCTCGATAGCGTAGATCATGGTACCGACAGGGATTCGTGAGAGTGCCATGCGGTTTGATGCTTCAACGGCTGCATCTTCACCAGTTGCAATCTTTTTGCCTTTCTTCATGCTGGTATCAGCCAGGATGTAGTGATAGAGACCGTGTTGATCTTTCACTCGGGCAATACGAGCAGATCGGTTTGGATCGTATTCGATTTCTTCAACCGTTAGTTCTAGACCAGCGGCAAGCCGGTGGTTCATCAAACGGTGATGTCGTTTTACACCACCACCGCGGTGACGGACAGTAATACGACCAGTGTTGTTTCGTCCAGCGTTTTGCTTCTTGCTCTTTAAGAGGCTTTTAAGCGGTTTTCGTGTGGTGATTTCAGAATAATCTTCTGACGTCATACCACGACGAGCTGGAGTAGTTGGGTTGTAAGGTTTAATAGCCATTACTTAGACTCCTCTTTCGCTGCTTCCGGTTCTTCGAACATTTGGATTGAGCTACCTTCTGCCAATGTAACGTAAGCCTTTTTACTGTCTTTACGTTTGGTTGTGCCAGGATAGCGGTTTTTACCTTTTGAAAAACGAATTGCTTTTCCAGATTGAACAGCTGTCGAGACAGTCTTGACTGTTACTTCGAATTGTTCAGCTACTGCATCGGCAATTTGTTGTTTGTTGGCCGTAAGTGGCACGTTAAATACATAGGTGTTCTGCGCAGAAAGGCCGTAGGCTTTTTCTGTTGCGCGTGGCGTAATAAAGATTTTCATTATTTTGCCTCCTTCTTAGCAAGCCATTGCTCGATAACCGGCAACGCGCTTGGCGAAATCACGATGTGATCTGCATTTAAGATATGGAACACGTTTAGGTACGTTGCACGAACAACCATAACATTCTGGATGTTGCTACTCGCGCGCAGTAGTTCTTGTGATTTCTCCTCAACAACAACGAGTGTTTTACGGCTCAGTTTGTTATCGGTGAGAAATTTTGCCACTTCAGATGTCTTACCTGAGGTTGTAATATCTTTGACGATGATTTTCTTTGCAGTGTTTGCAAGTGTTAGCGCTTGACGTACGGCAACTCGCTTCGACGTTGTAGACAACTTCTTAGAGTAGTTTTCGTTACCGCGTGGGCCGAACACAACACCACCACCGCGCCAAATAGGGTTACGAGTCGAACCAAATCGAGCACGTCCTGTCCCTTTTTGCTTCCATGGTTTTTTACCACCACCGCTTACTTCGCCGCGCTGCAACGTACGAGCCGCTGATTGGCGTGAGTTTGCGAGGTAGCTGTCATACGCGAGCTTCAAGAGCTCGTGGTTCTGAACTTCTACGTTAAATACGTTTGTTGGTAGTGCAGTTGTTGCTGCTTTTGTAGTCTCAGCCATTACGATACCGCTACCTTTCCTGCGAAGCCATTAACGACAATAAGGCCCTTACGAGGACCTGGTACTGCGCCTTTAAGGCCGATAAGATTGTTGGTCAGGTCGATGTAGGCCACTTCAAGATTCTTTACAGTCACTTGGTCGTGTCCCATTCGGCCAGCCATACGTTTACCTTTAAACACTTTTTGTGGGTACATAGATCCGATAGATCCGCCCTTACGGACGACGCCATTCCCACCATGTGAGCTAGCGCTTGTTTTAAAGTTGTGGCGTTTTACCGTTCCGGCAAAACCCTTACCTTTTGAAGTACCTGTAGCTTGGACTTTGTCGCCCAGCTCAAATGCACTTACGTCGATAGATCCACCAACAGTCAAATCTGTTGGAAGTTCATCAACACGGAATTCCCGAATATACTTCGGCGAAATTTTGCTAGACTTTACGTGTCCAGCGACGGCCTTGCTCAGGTTCTTACCCTCTCCCATAGCCACTTGAACTGCGTTGTATCCGTCGATTTCGACAGATTTTACCTGAGTCACAGTCACAGGGCCTGCTTGAATAAGGGTAACTGGCGTTGCAGTCCCGTCTTCAGCGAGGATTTGGGTCATACCAATTTTGGTACCGAGAAGTGCTTTCATGCCTTCATTCTCCCATTTAAAACTCCCGGCGGCTGGTAGTATCTGTCGAGTAAATCTCTAGACTTTCCAATTCGCGCTGGGAATAAGTTGTTATTACGTAATAAGTTACCATTTAAACGTACCACAGAAACCAGGGTTGCGTCAAGCGTTGAGGACATTGATAAATAGCTACTTTCGTGTAGAATATTGTCCAAGTGGTACTCGCCGAGATAGCCTCTGCGTTTTATAGCTCTGAGGAGTTACCATGTCAAAGTTGTCCCTTGTTGACAAACAACTCATCGGTTCGATGGGAGGGTCGTACTTCGGGGAGATGTTAGTGCTCCCTTCGGGCGCAACCGTTCAAGGTCCGCTGCAGCTCGGCGAAGACCCCGAGGGGAACATTGAGATGATCGAGGAATTGATCACTTGACCCCGCAATGAGCCCGTACGTTCACTCGCCGAAGGCCCGCAACACAGCGGTGCCCTTCGGCTCGAAGTGAGCGATGGGCTCTTTTCATTTCTGATACTTTTATAGTTGTATACTTATATGCATGAGGCATGACAACCGAACTGTTCAAAAAGCGTCACTGGTAATACCGCATCGAGGGACCGGTAAGCCGCTTGTGCTGGGCGGTATACTGCTCATTATATCGAGTGTATATGTATACGGTATTCTCAGTACTGTATCCGGGCTTCATGCGATGTACGACGAAACGAGCGCACGAATTACGGAAAACAGTATCCCCCTGACGCAAGCAGTACGTGTGAGTGAGAAGACTCGTCCGATCACTATGATGCTGAAAGACCCGTTTCGTGAGTCAGGACGGTGGCTGTATGTATCGTCTACTCACCCACTTTCAGCTGATTTCCGTGCCAATACTCTCGTTGCCTCTGACTTGGCAGAAGGCGGCACTAGCCCTATGAAAATTGCCGCACGCATTAAACCATCACTCTCAGCGTTATTTAATGCAGCCGAGAAAGACGGTGTGCGACTGGTGCTTTCGAGCGCATACCGCTCCAACGCGCAGCAAACGGCCGTTTATGACCAATACGTCCAGACACAGGGCGTAGCCGCCGCCAAACGCTTTGTGGCTAGTCCTGGAGAGAGTGAGCACGCTACTGGCCTTGCAGTCGATATCAATACCTACTCGGACGCTTGTGACGTAGACGAAGCCGCATGTGCCATATCGGAAGAAACCGCTACGTGGCTAACGTTGCATGCGGCGGAATACGGGTTTATCTTGCGGTATCCACCAGGCAAAGAAGAAGAAACAGGTGTAGCAAACGAACCATGGCACTTCCGCTATGTTGGTGACGGCGCTGCGTCACTCATGGCATCTGGGCTAACGCTCGATGAATTTGTCGAAAAAGTTGACCCGAGTCTACTTAGATAACGATGCCGGCAGGCAAAAAGTACGACATTATTCCAATGACCAGAAGTACGGCGTACCAGATTTTACGATCGGACTGGTGTTTTTCAAAATACTTTACGAAAATAATGCCCAGCAGTAGCCCAATCGGTACGGCATACAACGGCAGACCGCCAACGCTAATCGGCGATTGGAACTTCAGCCATAAGGTTCCTAGCAGGGCTACAACCACCAGTTTGAGGAAATAGCTGCTGTCACTTTCAAACATCCGCTCGCGGTAGGCGGCTATGCCCGTAACGGGTTTCTTCTTTTGTGGCGTACTGCGCGTCGACGCTTTTTTACTAGACTTCTTCTTTGACGAGACGCTTGAAGCTTTCTTAACTGGGGTTTTTGTTTGTTTTTTTGCAGGCATATCAGTGCTATTGTAGCAAATTCTTAAACATTAGCAATATATGTTGCGTCGTCGTTAGGCTTACGCTATACTTTCTCCATGGCAACGAAAAAAACTACAACAAGCACAAAATCACGAGCAACTAAGGCAAAGAAACCTGCCGCTGCAAGGACTACTAAGTCACGAAAAGCAGCGCCGCGTAAGAAACAGGTCAGAACAGAGTCGTTTAAACTATCAAGAAACGATCGACCGTTTCTATCGTTTAATCCTACAATCCAGACCGTTTATTGGATTATTCTCGGGGTTGTCGTGATCGCGTTTACCGCTTGGATTATGAAGCTCCAAGCAGATATCAACACGATTTATGACCAAATCGATGCCAATGATTCGTTTGTTATCGATGAACCAGCACTCAAGAAGAAACAACAGTAGTTTTCTACAACGCAAAAAAATCCCTGACTATCAGGGATTTTTTTATTTGGATAAATCCAGCGTTACATGCGGATTTCTGCGTCAACACCAGCTGGAAGGCTGAGGTTTTGCAATGAATCGATAGTCTTTGGCGTCGCATTGGTAATGTCGATAAGACGTTTGTGCGTACGCATTTCGAATGCTTCCCCACCTTGTTTGTAGACATGCGGACTTTTTACCACAGTGTATGTGCTTTTACGTGTCGGTAGTGGCACAGGGCCTGCTACGGTTGCACCAGTACGGATAGCCGTATCGATGATTTGTTTTGCTGATTGGTCGATCACTTTGTGATCATATGCTTTTAGGCGAATCCGAATTTTCAATCCGGCGTCTTTAGTATCTGCCATATGTTCTCCCATATTTCTCACCGGCACTAACGCGGCCGATCTGCGACACCGTAACCTCGAGCTCGAATCGGAATGAGTCATCGTCTGGCTGAGTTTTCGGTGTGATTATTTGTTACATTATTGTACTATATTACCCGCAATAAGTACAGACTATACCTTTTGAACTGCGAGATCACTGAAGTAGTGATTACGCTGCATTGTCTGCTGGGTGTTCGTATGTTGCGTATGCAGCTTCTTGGTGTATGATCGTTTGTATTTGTGCCGGTAAAAGATTCATTTGCAGCTCAGATGCTTTAGCCCCCAATCGTAAGGTTGCTTCTCCAAGATTTCCGCGAAAGCGATACTCTTCGGACTCGACACGCTTACGTTCATCGCCCTCTGGCAGATTACCTGATTGAGCATACAAGTGGATTGAGGTTGCTGCTAGCGTATGAATCCCCTGAAGCGTCACCAAGTCAGATGCCGCTTCAATCAAGTCATCTCTTCTGGAATCGGATGGAGGTATGTCATCAATTCTGGCGAGTGTAAGTGCGTGATGTTTGTCTATGGCGTCAGCCCCTTGAATATATAAGCGATCCGTACAGACTACCTCCCCGCCGTGATTAGATTTTCGCTTTCTACTACGTCCACTAAATTTCATATCTATACTATACCATAAATATGATATAATCGGCATTGTTCGCACCTACTACTGAGGAGTTACGGTTATGAGCTTTGACGTTGATGTCATCAATGGACTCGACAGAGTGGTTAAAAACCACTCTCATCAACTAGGTCAGTACTGGCTCTTCTACGGATCCAGTCTGCCGGACTCAATGGACTCCAGCTATGAAGGGTACTTCAGGTGGCCGCGAGGATTCGCTCGCAGAGAGCTGAAGAGCTACATGTCGAAGCATCATCCAGATGTCCAGTTCAAAATCTATCTCGGAGGAGGTCGTCGTCGCTGGAGAACCGGCAGCATGCGGATCAAGTTCAAGTGACGAACAAACACTCCCACCCCGCCAGCTCATCGAGTAGACCTCGTCGGTCCTCTGGACTGGCGAGGTCTACTCAGAATTATTAATAGGTGTATATGTCGCATCGTCACGATCTCTAGAATCCTAGATGCGATCATCAATCATCTGTTGTAGCAAACCGAGCAAATAGCCAACATCATTTCTCTCAAACATGGCCGTATAATCTTTGCATATACTATGCTTATATGATATAGTACTTTTATCATCTAACTGGAGAAGCAGATATGAGTATAGGGAACCAAGAAGGACAGCATACGAGACCAGAGGATGCGCTAACATTCGGTGACGTCGGTCCAAACGTATATTTCACTACTTATGTGCCCGCTACCAAGGATTCAGCCGGTAAAGTTATTCATCGAGGAGTATTTAAAGGCTCACCAGACTTTGAAGGTGAATGCGTAGACCCTGGATATTTCGTAGACGCTCATCTAGAAGAAAGTTCAGATGGTGAGCCAGTAGCAGCTAGACTGGCTCTAGTAGTACTAGGCATTACCCCAAATTCATCGGGTGATTGGGGAGAAATTGTAACAGTTGAGCGTGATCCAGATCAAGATTGAATCTAACACTTGCTAATAATAAAAAACCTCCGCATAGGAGGTTTTTTATTATTAGCGGGCTGTACTGGATTACTTAGTAATCTTAGTCACAACACCAGCACCAACAGTCTTACCACCTTCGCGGATAGCGAAGTTAAGACCTTGTTCCATGGCAATTGGAGCGAGGAGTTTTACCTTAAAGGTAATAGTGTCACCCGGCATAACCATTTCTTTGTCAGCTGGAAGCTCTACTTCACCAGTTACGTCCGTGGTACGGAAGTAAAATTGTGGTTTGTAGCCTTTAGCGAAAGGAGTGTGTCGGCCACCTTCTTCTTTCTTAAGGATATACACTTCAGCATCAAATTCAGTGTGTGGTGTTACTGAACCTGGTTTCGCAATCACCTGACCGCGTTCGATTTGTTCACGTTCGATACCACGAAGAAGGAGTCCAGCGTTGTCACCAGCTTGTCCTTGGTCGAGGTTCTTCTTAAACGCTTCGATACCAGTAACAGTAGATGTCTGAGTCGCTTTAACACCAACGATTTCAATTGGTTCGTTGATCTTGATGATACCTTGTTCGATACGACCAGTTGCAACAGTTCCACGGCCTTTGATTGAGAATACGTCTTCAATCGGCATAAGGAATGGCTTGTCGAGGTCACGAGTTGGTTCAGGTACGTAGCTGTCAAGCGCCGCAACCAGTTCCATAATCGCATCTTCAGAAGCTGCATCACCTTCGAGTGCTTTTGTCGCAGAACCTTTGATGATTGGAGCGTTGTCGCCGTCAAATCCGTTTTTGTCGAGGAGTTCACGAACATCCATTTCAACAAGTTCAACGAGTTCTTCGTCTGCAAGGTCCATTTTGTTCAAGAAAACAACAATCTTCGGTACACCGACCTGTTTCGCAAGTAGTACGTGTTCACGAGTTTGTGGCAATGGGCCATCGTTTGCTGCAACGACGAGGATTGCTCCGTCGATCTGTGCTGCCCCAGTGATCATGTTCTTTACGTAGTCGGCGTGCCCTGGCATGTCAACGTGTGCGTAGTGACGTGCTTCTGATTCATACTCCTGGTGAGATGAAGCAATGGTAATACCACGAGTTCGCTCTTCTGGAGCGTTGTCGATCATTGCGTAGTCAACTTTTTTATTCGTGTCTGATGGTAATTTTTTAGCAAGAACCGTTGTGATTGCTGCTGTTAGTGTTGTCTTACCGTGGTCAACGTGTCCCATAGTTCCAACGTTAACGTGAGGTTTGCTTCTATCGAAATCTGCCATATTAGCTAATTTCTCCTATTTTTAAATAATAATTTTAGCACGCAGTATAAAAACCTCGCAGAGCTATTGGTATAATTATACACTGCTGAGCTTTTTTAGTAAACGCCCCTAGTATGCTATTTTGCAGGGTCAGATTTTACTTGCACATCTGGGATAAACAATTCTCGTTTTGTGCCAGCTTTCCAGGCAGTCAGCGCCCACCCTATTGGCAGTACATCGTGATACCCAATCAGGTCTGCCATACGCCGTAGCACCCCACCAGGGAATCCGGCAAACCGAAGCTTCTTCCATTCAAACACCGCCCATCGGTGTCCGACTGGCACCACCGACGGAGGTTGAACCGCTTTATACGGCTTTTTCGAGCCGTTGATATGCTTCGCTACATAAATGGCGTCGTGCAGCGCTGTCTGGGCCAAGCCTGCGAATGGTGTTGCGGCGTTATCACCAATCACGTATACATCTGGGGCAGCAAGCATATATTCGTTGACGATGGCATTATGCCGCTTATCGAGTGTAAACAATGCTTCATTATTCTGAAAGAACGGAGCATTTGCTACACCGGACGTCCATATGACAGTCTGTGTCTTCAGTGGTTCGCCATTGACTATCAGCGAGTCAGCCGTTAACCGTTCGACTTTTTTATTTACCTCAACGTTAACGCCAAGCTTCTCTAGTCGTTTATGTGTGACGGCACTTGTCTTTTCAGACATTCGAGGTAGGACGCGAGGGGCCGCTTCGATAAGGCTAATTTTTGCATGGTTCGGTTCGGTTGCCTTAAAGTGTTTTCGCAGCACTCGCAGATACTCACCCAGGGCTCCGGCAAGCTCTACGCCAGTTGGACCGCCACCAATAATCACATAGTTGTGCTCGTCGTCGCTGCCATCGCTGAGCTCCTCAACCAAATGCTTCTGTAAGGTTCGAATCTCTGATTCGGATTTTATGCCAAACGAGTACGTGTCTAGTCCGTCGATACCAAAGTAGGTTGTAACACTGCCGAGGGACAGGACTAGTTTATCGAATTTGTAACGGCGATTCGATGTGCCGACGACTTGCTTGTTCTCTGGGTCATAGGTCGTGATGGTATCGTTAACAATCCGAACATTCGGTACTTTCTTGAATATTTCTTTCAGCGGCACCCAGCTTTCCTTGTGGCTGTGTCCGGTTGCTGTACTGAACAATGCGGGATAGTATTGGAAATTCGATGAATTTGATATCAGCGTGATGCTGTGCGTTTTCTTTTTTGCGAGCTCGAGTGCAGTTTTAATGCCACCGAAGCCGCCACCGACTATAACAATATTCACTATTTTTACCCCTACACGTATGTATTTTTGTACTGATATTGGCTCTAGTATAACAGACTAGCGGCGTGCTTCACGAATTACAATATGCTGCAATACGGTCAGCACTAGGCTAATAGAAATCAGATGTCCCGGCGTATGCACCCGACGAAGTGTTGCGCCTGGAATGTGTGTATCAATTTTTCTAATGGTCGGATCGTACGGCGAATATACATTCACATACTGGCTCGCATCTTCTACGCTCATCGAGTCTACGATACTATCTGCTTGAAGCATCGAGTCTTTAAACGCCGGATTTTTTTTATACAAGTAGGGTGATACACGATGCGTTTTGACGTTTTTACCCAAAATGGTAATAACTTTTGATACAGCATGTTTGTGAGTATAGCCGATTGCCGTCACGACAGAACCACCAGCACTTTCCCCGACTAACACAATGGTGTCTGCGGTTGCTCGATCGATGGCGTCGGTGACTTTTTTGACTTTATCAGCATAGGACTCCATTGTTGAACGCCATTTCATCGGCACAAACTCGACGCTTAGACCTCGACGCTTCCAGGTCTTGAGTGCAGTTGCCCGCACGCCATCATAGCTGTCGCCAAGTCCCGGGACATAGATGATGTGCGTCGTAGCCACGTTGGTAAGTTTACTTACTCGAACGCTGTTCGATAATTTCTTGCGCAACGTTAGGTGGAACTTCTTCGTACTGAGCAAGCTCCATCGTGCTAGCTGCACGGCCTTGACTCATTGAACGAATGTCGCCGGTATACCCGAACATGTTCACTAGCGGTACGAATGCTTTTACAAGCTTAGCACCGCCGAGTAGGTCTTCCATGGCTTCAATACGGCCACGTCGTGAGTTTAAGTCACCAATAACATCACCCATAAATTCTTCTGGAGTTGTTACTTCGACGCGCATAACTGGTTCGAGGAGAATTGGTGTTGCCTGCTTGACGCCGTCACGGGTTGCAATTGATCCTGCAAGCTTAAAGGCTAGTTCAGAAGAGTCAACATCGTGATAGCTTCCGTCGTGAAGTGTCGCTTTTACGTCGACAACTGGGTAACCAGCAATAACTCCACCGTCGAGAGTCTCACGAATACCCTGTTCAACCGGTTTTCGATACTCTTGAGGAACAGAACCACCTTTAATGAGGTCAATGAATTCAAATCCTTTGCCGGGTTCGTTTGGTTCGAATTTAACCCATACGTCACCGTATTGGCCACGTCCACCAGATTGCTTAGCGTGTTTACCCTGAACATCACTGGTGCCTTTGATAGACTCACGGAATGCAACCTGTGGTTCACCAATATTTGCTTCAACATTAAATTCTCGTCGCATGCGGTCAATCAAGATATCGAGGTGTAACTCACCCATTCCTGACATAATCGTTTGACCAGTCTCTTCGTCGGTATGCACACGAAAGGTTGGGTCTTCTTCGGCAAGTCGTCCGAGCGCGATACCCATTTTTTCTTGGTCAGCTTTTGTCTTCGGCTCAACCGAAATAGCCACTGGAGGCTCTGGGAAAGTAATACTTTCAAGTGCGATAGGTTCGCTCACATCACATAAGGTGTGACCAGTAAACGTACTCTTTAGACCGACCACTGCGGCGATGTCACCAGCGTGGATCTCGTCGATTTCTTCTCGTTTATCAGCGTGCATACGAACGATTCGTCCGACACGCTCTTTCTGTCCGGTCGTCGTGTTCAAGACATGACTTCCGGCTTTTAACGTACCTGAGTAGACACGCACGAAGATAAGTTTACCAACGAATGGGTCAGTTGCAATTTTGAATGCGAGTCCAGCCATCGGCTCTGTGACGTCTGGTTTTCGGCCAACTTGGTCGCCAGTTTTTGGGTTCGTACCCCAAATTTGATCAACGTCGAGCGGGCTTGGAAGGAAATCACCCATGAGATCAAGGAGTTTCTCTACGATAACACCACGACCATCTCCACCCGATACGAGGTAAAAGTCACCCGCGAGTACTCGCTTACGGAGTGCCGCAACGAGTTCGTCTTGAGAGATTGATTCTTCACCTTTTTCGAGGAACCGTTCGAATAATTCGTCATCTGCTTCAACGGCCGCTTCAACAAGCAGGCTGCGTGCATTTGTGGCTTTTTCGAGCATGTCTGCAGGAATCTCACCTTGTACAAGCTCTTTATCCGTGTAGTCAGAATAAGTGTATGCTTTCATATCGATGAGGTCTACGACACCGTTGATGTCTTTCTCAAAACCGATAGGAAGATGTACTGGAAGCGCATGTTTTGAAAGACGATTGTGAATAGTACTGAGTGATTTGTAGAAGTCACCACCAGTTTGGTTGATCTTGTTGATGAAGCAGATGCGAGGCACACCGTACTTGTTTGCCTGTCGCCATACAGTTTCAGACTGGGCTTCCACACCCATCTTGCCATCGAATACGGTCACAGCGCCGTCGAGCACACGAAGTGATCGTTCCACTTCGGCAGTAAAGTCGATGTGTCCAGGTGTATCAATGATATTGATTTTGCGATTTTTCCAAAAACACGTAACTGCAGCAGATGTGATTGTGATCCCACGTTCTTTTTCTTGAGCCATCCAGTCGGTTGTTGCACCGTCGCCTTCACCACGAACCACACCAATTTTGTGGGTCAAGCCTGTTCGGTACAAAATGCCTTCAGTCGTTGTCGTTTTACCAGCGTCGATATGCGCGATGATACCAATATTTCGATAGTCCTTTAGTGGGACGTCCTTTTGAGCCATATGAATTTTCCTCTTATCTCGTTACAGAATAATTAGTGATATTATTTTTTGCCATAAAAAACAGCAGTTATGAATAGTATAGCAGATTATGGCCGTTATTCGCTATGAGGTAAGCTTAGAACATGCATAATCTGCTTACCATTGAGCATGTCGTTCGCAATTGCATCCTCATGAGGATTGCCAGATTGTTGCTCCAAGTGGTCCAACACTAATGCCAATACCTTCGATCTTTTATCTTGCTCTGAGAGAGTAGCTAACTCTATCCGACAGGCCTGCCCACTTACAATCGTTCCACTAGGAATCATTGCCCCTATGCACCGTCCGCTCTTATGTGGGTTTCTATAGAAATATCGAGCACCACGAGTCATTGTAATTCTTGGAGCATCCCTAAAGATTTCTTTAAAATATGTATCGGCACATATCTGCATAACTATCAACAAGTCCTCATCTTTGGAGCCTATTTCATCAAATAGCGGAACTATCTCTGCCAGTAGTGGGTCAATCATTGCACTAAAATTATCGCTGCCAACGTCGACTGACTTTTGATGGCTAGGTTCAAAGCTTCGTTCGCTTACCATGACAGTATTTAATACCTTTTTACGCCACACTGCAACCATAACGATTTTTGTGGTATACTTCAGCCAACATGAGCAAGTCGTCGGTACAGCTTAGCTGCTTTTCGCCTCCAGTGATGCTGGCTACATTTTTAATCGAGATTAGTTTTGCAGCCTACGTGCTATGGCGCTATAAAATGACCACGATAACTAAGCTTGTCGTCAGTATCCTAACATTTCTAGCGGTGTTTCAAGGCACTGAATATTTATTATGTGGCGGAATGGGCGTTAGTGGCGGTACATGGTCACGAGTAGGCTATAGCGCTATCACAATGTTGCCACCCCTCGGTTTACACCTCATGCACGCGCTAGCTGGCAAACGATCAAAATATCTCGTTCCCACGGCCTACCTTACAGCGGGCGCGTTCATTGCCTATTTTACGTTCGGCGTGCAAGCAATCTCAGGATACACCTGCTACGCGAACTATGCAGTGTTCGACACGGCGACCGGCGGCTCATCACTATTCTTTGGCTTATACTACTATGGATGGCTCCTCACGGGGCTCGGAGCAGCCCTTAAACTAGCCAGTGACGTCCCGAAGCGTAAACCGGCACTCTATGCGTTGATGTTTGGGTACCTCGGCTTCATTCTACCGACGGCAACGGTAAATCTGATAGATCCAGAGACACTTTCGGCAATACCGTCAATCATGTGTGGGTTTGCGGTGATATTAGCTTTCGTACTGGTTGGCAAAGTGGCACCCGAATCGATTGCCGCGAGAAACCCTGGGAAATCTTTGCGGATTAAACTGCCGTTCTAACTCTTCAACCTGCTGTACCAATATAAAAAGGCTCCGTATTGGAGCCTTTTTTAGACACAGAGAATGTATTATCCTCGGGCGAAGTGAGCGAATGCTCGGTTAGCTTCAGCCATTTTGTGGGTGTCTTCTTTTTTCTTGAAGGCAGCACCAGTTTCGTTACATGCGTCAACGATTTCAGCAGCAAGTCGTTTTTCGTATGGCATACCTTTACGGCTACGTGCACTTTGTACGAGCCAGCTAAACGTATAGTGAAGTTGTCGGTGTCCAGACACAGGAAATGGAATTTGGTAGTTTGCACCACCAACACGGCGACTTTTTACTTCAAAGTTCGGAGAGATGTTCTTGAGGGCTTTTTCAAACACTTCAAGTGGCTCTTCTGACTTCATTTTCTTTGCAGCTTCTTCGAGTGCACCGTATACGGCACGCTCAGCAAGAAGTTTCTTGCCATCAAGCATACTTTTATTGATGAGACGCTGTACCATGACGCTTTGGTACTTACGGTCAGGTTTTAGCTCTCGCTGTAGTTTTCTAGTTACTTTACGTGGCATTACTTACTATCCTTTTTACTACCGTATTTAGAACGGCCTTGTTTACGACCAGCTACGCCCTGAAGGTCGAGCGCACCGCGAACGATGTGGTAACGAACACCTGGGAGGTCTGGGACACGTCCACCGCGTACAAGCACAACAGCGTGCTCTTGTAGGTTATGACCTTCGCCGCCAATGTATGCCCATACTTCGTCTTTGTTGGTGAGACGGACACGTGCAACTTTACGAAGCGCTGAGTTCGGTTTCTTTGGTGTTTTTGTGGTTACTTTGATACACACACCGCGCATAAGGGGCGCATTTTGGGTGGTATAACGAGTCTTGAGTGCATTGTATCCTTTGCCAAGGTGCGGTGAGCTACTCTTTTTTAGAGCAGTCTTGCGCGGCTTTCGCACTAATTGATTAATTGTCGGCATATAAAAAACATGGCTCCTAGATTATTACTATATTTGTCCTGGTTTTGAATCAGCATTCCATCACCAGATTATTATTCTGTAATTTGTAAACTTGTACACTGCTCACAAAAGAAGAATAACGAAACTCTTACCAACTAGTCTAGCAAAAGACACCTCTCCCGTCAATCTGTCTATGCAGAATGCTTTAGGTAGAGGTGCCTTGCTAAGACGAGGCCTTCGGTTATTACGCCGTCGTACTTAGCTCTTCAGCGATTTCTTCAGCAGAAAATGTCACTGAATCGTCGTCTTCGACGTTGTCTTCTTCGAGGTCACGAGCACCTGTCCCCACAGGGATCTTGCGTCCGATGATGACGTTCTCTTTGAGTCCGTGCAGTCTGTCGGCTCGGCCAGACGTCGCTGCATGAATCAGTACACGAGTCGTGTCCTGGAATGATGCAGCTGAAAGCCAGCTGTCGCTCCAGATAGAGACTTTGGTAATACCGAGAAGCAGCTGTGTATATTGTACGAGGTCTTGACCACCAGTAACTAGTTTTTCGTTCGCATCAACAACCGCTGATTTTGAAACGATGTCACCAGTCACAAATGAGCTGTCGCCTGGATCTTCAACTTGTACGCGGCTAAACATCTGACGAACGATGATCTCGAGGTGCTTGTCGGCAACATCTTGACCTTGTGCCGCGTAGATACGGAGCACTTCGTTGATGATGTATCGCTGCGTTGCTTCAGTGCCCTTGAGGCGCATCAGGTCGTGTAAGTTGAGTGAACCAATCGTTAATCGGTCTCCCGCAGACACAATGTCATTTGCTTTCACGACGAGCTGTGCGTTACCAGGAATTTCGTAGCGTACTGGTGCTGAAGCGTTTGCGGCAATCACAATCGTATCCTCAGCAAGATCTACCAGACCATCAAATGGTGCGGTGATTGGCTTTGCTGCGTTCTCACCTGCTGCGAGTACGTCGCCAGCTTTGACATTACTTCCAACTTTAACACCCATTGTGCGTCCCTCAAGCGCAATGCGCTCGACGTGGCCGGAGTCTGGTGTGACCTGAACAATATAGTTTTTACCATCTTCCCAGATGTCGACGGTACCAGCAGTTTCAGTCATTGAAGCCTGACCCTTTGGTGATCGAGCTTCAAAGAGCTCTTCAACACGAGGGAGACCTTGGGTGATGTCTCCACCAGCTACACCTGACGCGTGGAAGGTGCGAAGCGTAAGCTGCGTACCTGGCTCACCAACAGACTGTGCGGCAATAACGCCGACAGGTTGTGCGGCAGCCACCAAGTTACCAGTCGACATGTCGATTCCGTAGCTCTTTAGTGGTATACCCTTGAGATTTTTAGATGACAGTACTGATTGGATTTTCACTTCATCAATAGATGCATCAGCTTCGATAGCTTCTGCGGCTTCCATAGTGATGAGCTCGTCTTTCTTAACGTGGTTGCCAACTTTTTCGGCGGTGAATCGTCCGTACAATCGGTTTTTGAAGTCGATCATCGTCTCTTCTGTCTCGGCACGGCGTATAGCGAACCCATCGTCATCACCGACTTCGTCGGCTACGGTGAATACATCTTGCGATACATCAACCAGACGTCGAGTTAGATATCCGGAGTCGGCCGTCTTCAAGGCGGTGTCGATCAGACCTTTACGAGCACCACGAGTGGCGACGAAAGCTTCAAGTGAGGAAAGACCTTTCTTAAATGAGCTTCGAATCGGCAACTCAATTTCACGGTTTGTCGCGTCAACCTGAATACCAATCATTGCACTGGCAAGCTTGACGTTCGAGATATCACCACGAGCTCCAGAGTTGACCATGACGGAGATACTGGTGTCCATGTTCTTTAGTTGCTTCACGAGGAAATCAGAGACGTTGTTGTCAACCGTACGCCATGCGCCAACCGTGAGGTTGTATCGCTCGTCATCAGTGATGAGTCCTTGGTCGTATTGTTCAGAGATCAACGTTGTCTTAGCATCTCCATCGACCACAAATTCATCGACTTCGTTGAAGTGAAGGTAGTCATCTTTACCAGTCGATATGGCGGCAATGGTCGCGAATCGGAAGGCGAGGCCTTTCATGCGGTCAGCGGTAGCGGCTGTTTCTGTTGCGCCGTATTGGATGAAGATTTGAGCCAATACTTTCTTGAGCTGTTTCTTGTTCTGAATATTGTTGTCGTACGGGAAGTCTCTTGGCAGGATTTCGTTAAAGAAGACTCGGCCGAGTGTCGTGTTCCTAAGTTCACCCTTCGCAACAATCCGAATTGGGGTTTGTAGCTGAAGCTTCTTGTTATCGTACGCCATTTCAGCTTCATAGACATTACTATACGCTTTAACGTCAGTTGTCTGAGCACTTGGCTTCTCATATGTCAGATAGTAGTTACCGAGCACAACGTCCTGACCGATACTGAGTACCGGAGCACCATCTGCTGGTTTCAAGAGGTTGTTTGTTGCACTCATCAGTTCACGCGCTTCTTTTTGCGCGTCGTCAGAGAGTGGCAAGTGAACCGCCATCTGGTCACCGTCGTAGTCGGCGTTAAATCCGTTGGCTACGAGTGGGTGCAGCTGGATAGCTTTACCTTCAACAAGCTGCGGCATAAATGCCTGGATCGATAGACGGTGCAAGCTTGGTGCACGGTTGAGGAGAACGTATTTGCCTTCAATCACGGCGTCAAGCGCGTCCCATACAAGAGTGCTGCCAGATTCGATCAAGCGTGTTGCCGATCGAATATTGTGCGCGTGTTCACCGCGAATAAGCCAGCTAATAACAAATGGCTTGAATAGCTCAAGTGCCATTTGTTTTGGAAGTCCACATTGGTTAATCTTAAGCTTCGGCCCAACAACAATCACCGAACGACCAGAATAGTCCACACGTTTACCAAGAAGGTTTTGGCGGAATCGTCCCTGCTTTCCCTTCAGCATGTCTGAGATTGATTTCAGACGTCGTCGGTTACCCGTTGCATTGACTGCCCGGCCACCACGAGCTGCAGAGTTATCTATTAATGCATCGACTGCCTCTTGCAGCATTCGCATTTCGTTACGGCGAATAACTTCTGGAGCATTGAGGTCTACTAGCTTTTTCAAGCGGTTATTACGGTTGATAACGCGTCGGTACAAGTCGTTCAAGTCGCTGGTTGCAAAACGGCCACCAGTTAGCTGCACCATAGGACGTAGGTCCGGTGGAATGACTGGTATAACGGTTAGCGTCAAGCTACCCGGGTCGATACCAGCAGCCTGCATGCCCTCTAATACTTTAAGTCGCTTCAAAAGTTTCTTCTCACGTTGACCTTTTGCACCCTCGACCTCTTCGGAGAGCTGAGCGATCAGCTGTGGAAGATCGATTTCATCAAGCAATGCCTTCAGTGCAGGTCCGCCCATGCCGACAGTGACTAATTCTTCGTATTCTTCAGGAAGATTACGGTAGTCGGTCTCAGAAATCAGCGCACCTTTGACGAGGCTATCAAGCTGCGTCTTTTTCATGGTGTAGTTTTCTTCGAGCTCTTCCACTTCTTTTGTCTGAGCGGCAGCAAGTGTTTTTACATCTGCGCCTTCAGCTTCAGCTTCTTTTTCGTAGCGCATTTTGATTGCGGCACGACCAGCTTCGGTTTCTGCTTCAAGGTCGGCAAGCATTTTGTCGCGTGATTCTTCATCGCTTTTCAAAATGACATACGTAGCGAAGTAGGCAATGCGTTCGAGGTTTCGAACAGTCAAACCTACGAGCAAGCTCATCGCACTTGGTGTGCCGCGCATAAACCAGATGTGAGCTACTGGTGCTGCAAGGGTAATGTGACCCATTCGTTCACGACGGACGATACTTCGTGTCACGAGCTCACCATTCTTATCAATAGCTGCTTCACGAGAACGGACGCCCTTGAGTTTCGTATCGTGCGGGTTGATGTCCTTGACTGGACCGAAAATTCGTTCACAGAACAATCCATCTCGCTCTGGTTTTTGCGTACGATAGTTGATTGTCTCTGGTTTTGTTACCTCACCATGACTCCACTTCATTATGTCGTCAGGGCTGGCTACTGCGAGCCGTACTGCATCAAAGTCGGCAATACCTGAACCTGCGTTAGCTACTACACGTGCCATATTACGCCTCCTCCTTTTCATCATCTGTTTTAAATTCATCCGCTGTTTCAACATTAAGACCATCTTCTGCAAGGTCTACGCCGTCGGCTTCGTCAAGCACAGTTTCCTCGTCGTCGTCACCAGCAATGACTGTCGCTGCGGGAACTGACTTATCAGCTGGGCCAGCAGTGGCGATAACTTCTTCAGCGTCGATTACTTCGTTGACTTCATCGTTAAGTAGATCGACTCTAAGACCTAAGCCTTGAAGTTCTTTAACAAGTACGTTAAAGCTTTCTGGAAGTTTTGGACCGACAATTGGTTCGTCTTTAATGATACTTTCGTAGGCTTTTGCACGACCGTACACATCGTCGGACTTGATTGTCAGCATCTCTTGAAGTGTCGTTGCTGCACCATATGCTTCAAGTGCCCACACCTCCATCTCACCAAATCGCTGTCCACCGTTTTGCGCCTTACCACCGAGTGGTTGTTGCGTCACCATTGTGTATGGACCAGTTGAACGGGCGTGGATCTTGTCGCTCACCATGTGGTGAAGCTTGATGATGTGCATCACACCGACAGTCGTTCGTTCTTCAAATGCGTCACCGGTTCGTCCATCAAATAGTTGGCTTTTACCGTCGCGAGCAAGACCGGCTTTTTCAAGCTCGTCAGAAATAACTTTGTCTGGTACACCGTTAAATGGCGGCGTCGCAACCTTGTAACCGAGTGCTCGTGCAGCCATACCAAGGTGTGTTTCAAAGATCTGACCAATATTCATACGACTTGGCACACCGAGTGGGTTTAGGACTACATCGACAGCTGTACCGTCTTCCATGAATGGCATGTCTTCAATAGGAAGGATTCGAGCTACCACGCCTTTATTACCATGTCGTCCAGCCAGTTTGTCACCAACAGATATCTTTCGTAGCTGAGCTACAAAGATTTGAATCTGCATTAGTACACCAGCTTTGAGTTCGTGTCCGTTTTCTCGTGAGAAAATCTTTACACCAACAACTTTACCGCCACCAGCGTTGTTCATACGCTGTGATGTGTCACGAACGTCTTTGGCTTTTTCGCCGAAGATAGCGCGGAGCAGTCGTTCTTCTGAACTGAGTTCTTGCTCACCCTTTGGTGTAATCTTACCAACCAGTACGTCGCCGGCTTTTACTTCAGAACCAACTTGTACGATTCCTTCTTCGTCGAGGTGACGGAGTGATTCTTCAGATACGTTTGGAATATCACGAGTGATAATCTCTGGCCCAAGCTTTGTTTCACGAACTTCTACGTTGTAATCCTTGATGTTAATGCTTGTCAGACTGTCGTCTTTTACGAGGCGATCAGAGAGGACAATCGCGTCGTCCATGTTGTAGCCTTGCCATGGCATAAATGCAACCGTAAGGTCACGGCCGAGGGCAAGTTCGCCTTCTGCGATCGATGCACCTTCAATAAGTGTGTCACCGGCTTTTACCTTGTCGCCGCGGGTTACCCGAACTTTTTGGTTGATTGAGCGGTCATCATTACTTTTCGCAAAGTGGATCAATTCGTATTTCTTCACACCGTCTTTGTACTTGACGTGAATTTCTTTACCGTCTGCTCGAGTTACTTCACCAGCGTCTTCAGCACGGACCAGTTGGCTCGTGTTTTGAGCAACCACTGCTTCGACACCTGTACCAACAATTGGTGCTTCGGGAGTCAGTAGTGGGACAGCTTGCTTCTGCATGTTTGAACCAGTCAATGAACGGTCAATACGGTTTTTCTCAATAAATGGTACGAGGCTTGCGGTCGAACCAAGGATTTGTTTGTTGGCTGCGTCCATAAGTGTGACATCGCTGACGTCAACTTGCTCTGGAAGGAGGCCGTTTCGAGCAGACACACGTTCTGCTACAAACTTGTTTTTATCATCAAGTTCAGCTCCGGCATCGGCAATTACTTCGTTGATTTCTTGTGAGGCATCTAGGTAGACGACTTCATCAGTAACCTTGCCATCTTTTACTTTCAGGTACGGCGTCTCAAGGAATCCGTACTCGTTTACACGAGCGTAGCTGGCCATATTTAGTACCAGTCCAATGTTGGCACCCTCTGGCGTTTCTACTGAACAAAGTCGTCCGTAATGAGTTGGATGCGCGTCACGAACATCAAATCCGGCACGTTCACGAGATAGACCACCAGGTCCCATTGAGCTAAAACGTCGTTTGTGCGAAAGCTCTGAGAGCGGATTTACTTCGTCCATCAGCTGTGAAAGCTGTGAGCTTGCAAAGAATTCGCGTACGGCTGCAACAACCGGGCGAGCATTGATGAGTTGGCTTGGCGATACGTTTTCTAGGTCACTCATACTCATGCGATCCATAGCGTTTCGTTGCATGCGGAGCATACCAACACGGAATTGTCGTGCTACGAGTTCACCAACCAGTTTTACGCGGCGGTTTGATAGAGCATCGATGTCGTCTGCAGCATCTTGCGTGTTGTTCAGACGAATAATCTCTTTGATAATCGCGATGAGGTCTTCCATCTGGAACACACGGTTTTCAGTCGTGTTTGCAACATCTCGATCGAGGCGTTGGTTCAGCTTAAATCGTCCGACACGAGAGTAGTCGAACCGTTTGAAGTCGAAAAACATTTTTTCAATCATCTGGCGAGCGTTGTCGACAGTCGCAAGGTCACCTGGTCGAAGACGGCGATAGACTTCGATAAGAGCTTCGTTTGAACCTTTAGCGGCGTCCTTCTCGAGCGTTGCATCGATGTATTTCACTTCACCAGTATCAACATCTTCAAAGATCTTTTTGATTTCAGACGTCTTACCGTGGCCGAGGGCACGGATCAGTGTAGTAACCGGGAGTTTACGGCGACGGTCGATTTTGACGTAAATCGTACCATTCGCTGCTGTTTCAAATTCTAGCCATGCACCACGGCCTGGAATGAGCTTTGCGCCGTAGTTATTTCGTCCTGCCGCACTATCTGCGGTAAAGAATACACCTGAGCTTCGGATCAATTGGCTGACAACGACACGTTCAGTACCGTTGACGACAAAGGTACCGCGATCAGTCATCCACGGGTAGTCACCGAGGTAGATTTCTTGTTCTTTGACTTCGCCGGTCACCTTGTTGGTTAGCTCAACCATTGCGTGCAGTGGCGCGTCAAATGTTACGTTGTTTTCTTTCGCGAAGTACTCGGTTGTCTTCGGCTCTTCGAATCGGTAGCTACCGAAACGGATTTCAAGCTTTTGGCCGGTGTAGTCCTCAATAGGGTTTACTTCAGCAAAGATCTCGCTCAAACCTGTTTCGACAAACTCTTGCCAAGACTCTTTCTGGTGCTTGATTAGATTTGGTAATGGTAGTGCAGTATCCTCTTTCGTAAAAAAGACACGTTTTGCATGTTGTTGCTTCGCTGATGCCACGCTGATCTCCTCGCATTTGAACGTTGTTAATAGATTGATGGTGCCGGCGGACGAAGTAGGTACTAAGCATAGGGTAAACACGCAAAAAACGCCTCGCCATTGGCGTGCGTGTATATTTCACCCAGCTTATTCAATCTTCATTGGTGTCTATTATGAAGAACTTGGCTTGATTGGTCAAGTAGTTTTAGACGTTTTTAACGACTTTATCGATAATACCGTAGTCGACAGATTCTTTAGCGCTCATCCAAAAATCTCTATCAACGTCTTTTTCAATCTTAGACAGCTTCTGTCCGGTATTTTTTGCGAGGATCTCGTTTAATTGTTTTTTTAGATAAATTCCCTCACGTAGTGTAATTTCCTGGTCGGTAATCTTACCCTGTGTCCCCGAGCTTGGTTGGTGGATCATAATTCGACTACTCGGCAAGGCGTGTCGCTTCCCCTTTGTACCGCTGCTTAGTAAAAATGCACCCATGCTTGCCTGCAGACCAATACCGTAGGTTGCAACGTCTGGTTTAATAAAATTCATCGTATCGTAAATAGCTAGGCCGTCGTAGACGCTACCGCCGGGACTGTTTATGTACAGCGAGATATCAGCTGTCGGGTCTTCGTTTGCAAGGTGAAGGAGCTGGGCAACTACTACGTTTGCCGTGTGTTCATTAACGTCTTCACCAAGGAATATAATACGATCCTCGAGTAATCTAGAGTAGATGTCGTAGCCACGCTCGCCGTCACGAGTCTTTACAATTACGTTCGGGACTAAATACGAGTTACTCACGTTCGATACTCCTTCGGGCAATCTTCCCCTTGATTATTTCTTTTGCTGTAGCGGCGTACTGGTACATGCAATACAAGGCGACAGCTGACATCACTGCCTCTCTAGTCATCTTGCCGCTCTTTTCTACAAATTTAGGAAGTTCCATGAATATATATTAGCAAAAACTGGCACTCCGGTCAATTGAGTGCCAATATCTGCAACGTCGATATTATTGCTATGAATTGTATTCAACTAACGCGTCAACCGTCTTTTCAGTCAGCAAGCGGTTCGAAAGATCACGCTGTACTTCCGGTTCGCCAAAGCGTTTTAGCATCTCAGGGTTATTTGCGTATTCGGCACGGTACTTGTCGGTAAATGCTTCTAGCTCGTTCGGGGTTGTAGTGATCTTTAATTCTTTTGAAAGTTCCGCCAATACAAGACCTGCCTGGACGCGCTTCTCAGCAGATGGAGTGACTTCTTTCTTCTGCCAATCCTCTTTGTCTTTGTAACCTTGCGCAAGCATGTATTGCTCTAGCGTGATGTTTTGATACGTCAAGTTTTGCGTCATATCTTGCTCGATACTTCGTACTTGATCGTCAATTAATACTTGTGGTGTCGGCACAGTACTCACTTCCACTAGTTTCGCAACGAGCTCATCTTTGCGTTTGTTCTCGGCTTCATTGATTTTCTGTGTCTCAAGCTCTCGTTTAATATCGGCTTTAAGGTCCTTGAGCGTCTGGACTTCTTTGGCAGCACCCGACTTTTGCGCAAACTCGTCGTTCAGCTCTGGAAGCTGCTTCTCTTCAACTTTCTTTACAGTCGTTTCAAACACCACGTCTGCACCGGCAAGCTCCGCTACGTGGTAGGTATCAGGAAATGTAAGTTTTAGATCTTCTTTGTCGCCAGCTTTTTTGCCGACCAAACCTTCTTCAAATCCAGGAATAAATGAGTTACTGCCTAGTTCAAGTTTGTAGTCTTTTGCGGTTCCGCCTTCGAAGGCAACATCATCTTTTTTGCCGATAAAGTCGATAGTCACTTCATCGCCGTTTTTGGCAGCTCGTTTGACTTCTTTTTTCTCAGCCATGCCAGAACGCATGCGTTCAATAACTTCATCGACTTCTTTCGCGCTCACTGCAACCTTTGCTGTAGCAACACCGAGTTTCTTGTAGTTACCAAGTTTTACTTCAGGAACAATTTCGGTCTCGGCCGTAAACTCTAGTTCGGCGCCGGGTACAAATTTTGTCACCGCAACTTCCGGGCGAGATAGTGCCTGGAGGTTCTCAGACATAAACGCGTCTGCTACTGCCTTTGAAAGTGCGTTATCTACCGTCTCTTGGGCGAGTATATTTGGGTCGATATGTTTCGCCGCTACGCTTGCAGGTACTTTGCCTTTGCGGAATCCTGGTGCTTTTACGTCTTTTGCAAGCTTCGTCAATGCCACTTGCTCAGCAGCAGCGAGTTCTTCTTTTGATACTGCAATTGTCAGTTTAACTTTAGTGTCGCTGGTGTGTTGTACGGTTGTATTCATAAGGAGCAATTGTAACAGAGATGAAATGCTGGGTCAAAACCACTAAATGTTTAAAACTTTCCCTGCCCTCATGCCATGAGAATCCCTCACGCTCGTGCCGTGGCCGCATTGAGTTAACAATGAGTTAAAGCTTGCAGTTTCTTCGGCTGTGGGGTTTTTGAGGTGCCACATCAACGTGTATCCACCTGTTGAGCATGGATAAATCATCATCGAAAGCCGGCCGCTTGTAGGACTACCTCTCGGTATGTTACCTGGTAGATTTGCAACAAAATTTTCAGGTAAAAATCCTTTGGCCTGTAGCATCTCTTCAAGCGTACATGCATACACAGTCTTGCCCACAAAACCTGATCCACCACCGTCTGCGCATTCACCATTGGCAATTGCTACCGTAGAGCCGCTATTCCCCTTCAATGTACTGCCGTTATCAACAGCCCAAGCTTGAAGCGCTTTTGCAAACTCCGATGCCCCCAATTTTAAGCGTGTATCTTGAGCCCTGGTTTGAATGCCGTTATACGCCACGATAGATATAGCGGCTAGGATTGCTATCACAACAATGACAATAAGAAGTTCGACAATAGTGAAACCAGACTTTTGGCTTTTCAACATGTTTTTAGCATAAGCTAAATGACGCTGTAGCTCAACTAGATGCTATCAATCAGATCGTCGAGGTCATCTTTTCGGTTGCGGCGTCGATCTCTCACTTGCGTAACGATGCGTTCGAAACTGAGTGTCTCTTCTTCACTCGATGCTGTATCTTTAAAGGAGTACATTTCATTTGCAAGCTCTGTTTCACCGACAAACATCATAAACGGGATGTTTTTCTTGATGGCCGTTTTAATTTGCTTATCAATTTTTCGTAGCGTAATATCTAACTCTACTTTTACTCCTTCGGTACGAAGTTTACGTGCCATGGCCGCAGCGCCATCGAGTTGATTCTCGCCGAGGACGACAACGTATACGTCGGTTGTAGATTTTAATTCTGGTAGTAAATTATGTGATTTCAAAAAAAGTTCTGTGGTCGTGAGGCCAGGTGCGAAGCCAACAGCACTGAGTGGCTCAGCACCAAATAACCCAACTAAACCATCGTAGCGGCCACCACCGAAGAGCGAACGGTTATTTTCTGGGTCAGTGTCGAAAAACTCAAACACCGTGCCGGTATAATAATCCAGCCCGCGCATCAATGTAATATCGAACTTCATATTTGTCACGCCAGCTTTTTGAAGTAGACCGAACAATTCTTTCAGCCGCTGTACGTGTTCATTCTCAACCAGACCAGCCGGTAATGTGTCGAACGAACGAATCGTCAATAACTCAGAAATCTTTGTCAGACCAGCCGCCGCCTTTTCTTGACCAAAAATATCAATAGCCTGGTCTCTAAACTCTTCATTCGAGATTTTATTTTTACGATCAAACAATTTCATCATTAGCTGCGCTTGAATTTCGTCAAGCTCTAGGTACTCATGCATCATCACGTTGATTACCTTGCGGTTGTTGACCCGAATCGTATACATCGAGGCGTCCGCACCGAACGATTTGAGCATGTGGTCACCATAGCTAATGATTTCAGCGTCGGCTTGAGCAGAATCAACACCAAACAAATCAACATTGAGCTGCCAGAACTCACGCTCACGACCACGCTGTGGGCGTTCGTAGCGCATAAAGTTTGCAACTGAGTAGAGCCGGGCCGGGTAGGCCATCTCTTGACGACGGGCTGCGACCATACGGCTGATTGTCGGTGTCATCTCTGGACGTATAGCTACGTGTCGATCACCTCGATCTATAAAGCTATAGGTTTGTTCGTTTGCTAGTTCTTGACCGCTCTTAGCAGTATAGACTTCAAGCGGTTCTAAAAGCGGCGCACCGTACTCTTCATATCCAAAGCTCTCAGCCGTTTTTCGCCATACATCAAAAATGTAGTTTTGAACCCGTTTATCCTCGGGATAGTAATCCCGCGTACCTTTATAGGGCTGACTTGATAATGAACTCATTGCTGTTATTTTCCCATTTTCCTTTCTAAATTGCAATTATGCTTTTTTTAATCTTATAGTTACTGCGCTTGCGTGTGCATCCAGACCTTCGATACCCGCTAGCACGTTTACTGTCTTCGCTATCGATGCTAACCCGTCCTGGGTTAGCTCTTGGAACTGGATAGTAGTTTGGAAGCTAGATACCGACACACCACTGGTGCTTTTCGACCATCCATTTGTCGGTAGCGTGTGATTAGTACCCGAGGCATAGTCACCCGCACTTTCTGGCGAATATGCTCCAATAAATACCGATCCGGCTCGCGTGACTTTTCGCGCATCACTTCGCGCACTTTCAGTAGCAATAATCAGGTGCTCTGGTGCGTACATACTCACAAATTTAAAACAACTTTCACTGTCACTCAATACAACTGCGTATGAGTTTTGTAAACTCTCTCGAATTACTTCAGCACGCGAAAGCAGTTGTAACTGTGCTTCGATTTCTTCTGAAACCTTCGCAGCCAATGAACGAGCTGTTACTACCAGAACTGCCTGGCTATCTACGCCGTGCTCTAGCTGGCTGAGTAGGTCTGCGGCTACAAACGCCGGATCTGCATATTCGTCTGCAACCACCATCACCTCTGAAGGACCTGCGACCATATCGATCGCCACACCATTCTCGTTAGCGTATTGTTTGGCAGCATTAACGTATTGGTTTCCTGGACCAAATATTTTATCAACTGGGCGAATTGTCTGAGTCCCCAGGCTCATCGCGGCTATAGCTTGTGCGCCACCAATGCTATAGATCTCTGTGATTCCCAGTAGCGCCGCGATATATCCAATCTCATCGGGAATGAGGCCATTAGCTTGTGGCGGCGTACATAGTACGATCTCTTTGCAGCCCGCAATGCGCGCTGGTATTCCCAGCATCATCGCCGTAGATACTAACGGCGCCGTTCCGCCGGGTATATAGATACCAACTCGTTCAATCGGCCTGGTCTCATTCCAGCAGGTTACGCCTTTTGTTGTCTGAACCTTTTTAATCGATGAGGTCACTTGAGCGCTGTGAAAGACCGAAATATTGTTCATAGCTTGATTGATTGCTTTTTTTACCCCATCGCTCACATCGTACACCTGGGCTTTCACATTTACGCGCTCGATGGTCGCGTTATCAAATTTTTCCGTATACATAACGAGTGCGTCGTCTCCATCTCGTTGTACTGCGTCAAATATATCAATGACCGTAGTTCGAAGTGTGCGGCTCGAAAGTAATGGCCGTTTACTGAGTTCGTATTGAGATGCTAACGATGGATTATTATAGATATTCATCAGTTCATTCCTCGAACCAGTGTTGGGTATACGCTCATCAAACGACGAACTTCCACCAAGCCATTCTCTTCGGCGGTAGCACCGGTTTGCACTAGGTCTGCAGCAACATCGGCACCCACGAGCGCTAATGCTGCTTCCACGCTTCCGCTCAGCCCTATGCCAGAATCAACAACCGGCAGATCCTGTGACGCGCACAGTGCTCCCAATAATTCCGGCTTACTCGTGACCGCAGTCAGCGTGCTCGCTCCGTTCCTTACATCGAGATAATTTTCAACCCGCTTTCTATCTGCGAGGATAGCGAGTATCGAAAACCGACACATCTCATCACCGATCCGCTCGTTTTTTAACCTCATCGCATCTGGATTGCTACCAGCTCGTATCTGATACTCCATCACCGAATCACTTCCGGTAATCCCCTCGTCTGCATATCCTCCACCGACTAATCCCGGAATGTCAGTGCCTTTGAAACAAACATAGGTAATGCCTCTTGACACTCTTTGAAGTCGTCTGTCGGTGAATTCGGGAACTTCATTTCCCGTTGATTCCTGATAGGCCGCGATGCACAGAGCCTTATCATCACCTTTTGGTATTAGTACTCTCATATTCGCATCTCATTTCTACATTATGTATTGCTAAAAACTAAAACCGCCGAAGCGATGTTCGGCGGTTTATTGGTGTGCTATGTTAGCAAAAGAAAACTATCCGACTCGCTCCGGCAATATATGCATGTGATGGATAGTAAAATAAATCATTGGTTTAATATTATCAGGTAATAGTACTTATGTCAACTTCTGTTGCAGAAGCCAGCTGTACATAACTATCCCAGCTGCTACTCCAACGTTGATTGAACGAGTTGACCCAAATTGCTCTATTTCAATAAGGCTATTGGCTCTTTGCAGCATGCCTCTAGACAGCCCTGGCCCTTCTGCGCCAAATACGAGCACATCGCTCATCGTGAACGTACTCTTTGAGAGCATATCAGCACCCTCGACATTATCGACACAGACGATTTGCTTACCATTTCGGCTCATGGTATTCGCAAATGCTTCTACATCTGCGTGATAGATTACTTCCAGATACTTATCGGTCATCATCGCCCCACGTTTGTTCCACTGACGGCTTCCTATGATGTGAATCGTGCGCACGCCAAATGCATTGGCACTACGAACGATTGTTCCCATGTTGTAGTCACGAGATAGGTTCTCGATGGCGATTTCAAGCGACACCCCATTAGCATTGAGCACATTGCTGATATGCTCCACCGACATGCCCTTAAACTCGTCTGCAACGTTTCGCGTATCCTGTATAGACATATTGCTCAGTATACTACGCTCGCCCCAGACAAATTGTAAAATGTGCGTGCTTCTCATGCTAAACTGGCTACATGACATTCAGTGGTAGTTACGATGGGGTTAGCGCATTATTGATTATATTGCTGGTTTTTGCGCTACTACTCACCCTATTGTTTATCATTATTTCACCATTGTTTATTCTTACCGCTATTCTTAAACGAAAAGCCGAACGGTACAAACAGCTCAGGTCAAGCACAATCATCGCACAGTACGACCCACCTATGAACCTTACTCCAGCCGAAATTGGATACCTCTATGACATGAAATGCGATGCAAAAGAGCTATGGTCAACGCTTATTGACCTTAAGATCCGACGAATCGTATCGTTTTCAAGCCCGGACGATGTAAAAATTATAGATGCTGATTTATACAGTTCACTTCGGGATTTTGAAAAGTTTGCCGTATATTTGGTGTCCGATGATGCGCCAAAACCTCAACTTGTCACAAAGAACTTCACGGTCATAGACGAGAACGGAGTTCCTCACACGCAAACAATTACCCTACCCGCCAGACGGTCTCTTTCTACGTTTACCAGCAAAGTGCGTGCGTCACTCCACTCTCGGCAAATCAAGACAAGGGGCTATGCCTATTCCGTTATAGGATACGGATTCCTCGTAGGCTTGTGTTTGAGCATACTACCAGGTCTATTCGTAATGCTTGCTGATGGAACTAATAATGGCGTTGCCTATGAGGCAGGGTCAATGACCGCCATAGGATCCGGTATATCAACAAGTCTTGTCCTTGGTTTTTTTGTATGGCCTTTGTATCTTGGCTTTGGATGTATAGCCGTCATTGTTTGGGGGAAGCTCGCTGGAAGGTATTGGTTAAACACCAGTAGCGTGCGAAAACTATGGCCTGAACTCGAGGGCTATAGACTCTTTTTAAAAAAGGTCGAAGAGGATAATCTTCAATTCGCCGTGCAGCAAGGCGACGCCAAAGCAGTATTCGTAACAATCCTACCATATATCATTGTTCTTAACCTCGATATACACTGGCGATCAGCCGTTACTCTCAAGACTCAGAGTTAGCGGACAGCTTCTTCAGCTCCTCGTGGACCACACCGTTCGAAATTATGACACCCGTAAATGGTTTTGAATAGTCGAGTTCTTCACCGTGTAACCCGCTGATTGTACCGCCAGCAGATTCAACAATCACATGCACGGCAGCTACGTCATGTGCTCCAATAAACTCCTCGTCTATGTACCCAGCGAATCTGCCTTCAGCAACACGCACGCCCTTTGCGACTGCACCACTAAAAATAGCTAGCTGAATCTTCCTATCGAATAATGTTTGCAGAAATTTGGCTGAGTGACGAATGACTTGCGCGCTTGCAACGATAGCAACGATACCGTTTTCAAGAGAGTCGTCGTTCACGCCGAGCACAGTGTCGTTGCAAGTCGCATCACCGCCAGCTACCGCGCTGTACAGTTTATCGAGCATAGGCTCGTAGCATACGCCGACCTTAGGTACGCCGTCGACGACCAGAGCCAGTGAAAACATTGCCGTGGGAACACCCCAGGTAAATGCCTTAGTGCCATCGATGGGGTCACATATCCAGCGCCGATCCATGCCGTAGTCCGCAGTGCTTTCTTCTTCACCAATCACACCGTCTTCAGGAAACGATTGACGGAGTTCAGCGATGACCATTGCATTGACCTGCGTGTCCGCTGCTGTGAGCGGCGTGCCATCTTTTTTTATCGTGCGTAATTGGTCGTTATCAAAATACTGTCGCATGATAACGCCTGCCTTATACGCAATAACTTTTGCCACAGACAGTTCGGTATCAAACATATGTACTCTCAGGAGAGAAAACAGAGAGATTAAGTTCGTCCCATTGCCCTATATAATACGTAAACGCGTGTAAAAACATGTCCTTGGTATCTTTAAACAGATCCTCATCGGGGTAGTTGGTGATAGACCGCTGATCGACCCATACTAAATCTTGTGATTCTCCTTCATCTGGCGAATTTTCAGGAAGCTCGCGAGTCGTAAAGATAAACATCATATCTGAATGAAAATGCTCATTTGCAACACGGTGGGTATTAAGAAAGGCGGGAGAAGGGTGTAACTGATTATCACCCTCTAACGACCGAAGAGAATCTTTAGGTTGCAAGATTTTTAGTTGAGACAATTCGTAGCCTGTCTCTTCTTCGATTTCATGCAATATAGCACCCCAGGGGCTTTCATGTAGTTCAACGTGTCCGCCCGGTTGAATATAGCGGCCATATTTTTTATGACGCACTAATAGGGCGTATGGGGAGTCGCCATCGTATCGCACGATCATCGCACTGGCGGTTGTGTCGTGTTGGCCGGGTTGTGTATGGATATGTGGCATAAGTTAGATGAATATATCTGTCATTATCGTCGCGGCAAAGCATCTGAGCTTTGTGAGCGGAATGAACTACGAAGATTTTTTACAAGGTCTTTCACGTCGATCTTTTGCTTCACGTCACTGTTCAGCACACCAGCTGGATCGAATATTTTTTTAATATCGACGTACAGCTGCTGCACTTCATCATCAATCGTTTTATACGTGCTGTAGGTCTGCAATCTGCCCTCTCCATGACCTCCGGCCAAGTAGCCTCCAAACCGTTCGACAAGCTGAGAGTATTCCTCTATCAGCTTAAAAACAGCTTGCTTCCCGCTGACCGTCTTCAGGTTCACTTTTGGTCGCACCGTCCATAAGCCTTCAAGCGGCGCACCATGAAGCGGTAAATCAATTTTCAGCTTTTTAGAGAGTTCAAACAGGCTGTTCGAAAAGTCTTCAAATCGGTCACGAGGCACGTAAGCATTGTCCATCATCGGTAGCGCACTCGACGTGTCATCAGATTGCTCACTTAATGACACAATGCTAAAAACTGAGGCAAATTCACTATCATTCATATCGGCAGACGACGCGACTGTGGCATTGTGTTTTTCGTACAATTTCTTTGCCTTTTTTACCTTTTTGGTTTGTATGCGGGCTGAAATATCATTAAATAGTGCAACGACAACCGTCGGATTACTCACTTCATCGGTAAATGTAAACGTTTTTCCCGAAAGCTGTGCGGCTTTCATCGTCGTCGCATCAAAATACATCATGTGAGCAGGGTTTATTTTCGCCACCTCATCTACCAGGTCACGGGCATTTGCAGGGTCACTACAGGCGCCAACAACAATGCTTTTACTCTCGCTCATATACTCGGATTTCAAAATCATTTCAGATATAATACCCAGTGTGCCTTGGCTACCAAGAAACAATGGCGTAAGGTCGAGTGAACCGTCTTTGCGTTTCACATCGGCAATCGACGCGTAACCTGACATATTCTTATCATCAAGCTGGTCAATCAATGCTTTTCGTTCGTCGATCAAACCATCAACCGCCCGGTAGATATCTGCTTCAAAGCCTTGCTTGCCTTTCATCTTGCTCAGGTCACGCTTTGACAGCCGTCGCGTCTGCATATTGTCACCATTCGCTAGTACTACTTCTAGTTGATCTACAGACTCTTTCGAAAATGCGGTACTAGAGTTCGAAAGCAACCCACCAACTGTCGAATCGGTTTCATCAAATTCAATAAACGGCATCGAGGTACCGTGCAGTCGAAGTGCGTTCTTCAGTGAACGCGTCGATACGCCAGGTTGCAAACGAACCAGCCGTTGTTTGGCATCATATTCGAATATTGAGTGCATGTGTGAGCTCAACGACACCACCACGCCACGTCCGATCGCGGCACCAGTGCCATTTGTACCGTAGCCACGCGCTGTGACTGGTAGCTGATGACCTTTTTCGGCTAATTGTGAGACGAACCGAAGTAGTTTACGTACATCATTTGTAGAACGTGGATATACCACCATTTCCGGAGTGATACTGAGGGGGCTGTTGTCGGTTGAGAATCGTTCGAGTACTGAGTCGTCTACGAGAACCTCACCGACTAGATGTTGATTCAAGTATTGCGCTAACTTATTCATGGTCCCAATTCTCCCGGTGCTTAGATTCTACCTGCTTATAGAATAATGATATCACAAGCACCTTGTCTACAGGGATATTTTTGGTATAGTGAATGGAGCGATATGTATCGTTATACCAAGTATGCGGATGTGGTGGTCTACGTGAAGGTAAATCATAAGTAGGCACGCAAAGCGTATAGAGCAAAGTCCTGAAATGACGATAAACTTTCAAGCGTTCAAGATGCGCGGATGTGGTGGAATTGGTAGACACGCATGCCTTAGGAGCATGTGCCTTCGGGCGTGAAGGTTCAAGTCCTTTCATCCGTACCAAATTAAATAGACAGATCGGCTGGTCTGTCTATTTTATTTGTCTCTATTACTACGATTATAGCTGATCGACTAGCGCAGACAATTCATCGAAATTTTTACTATTTTTCTCGGTTACCGCAACAAACTTTTCAGCAACGTCTACCGATGATCCCGATTGTTTTTCTTCTTTGACAAGTACAACTTGCTCGTCATAGTTGTCTATAATCGTACTGATTAATGTATCAAACTTTTGTCGTAGCGATTCTGTCTCAGCATACTGTCCCGTTACGTCGAGTGTATTCGGCCCTAACTCACGCAAGTCGGCTTTGGCTTGCGTAAACAAGCTCACCGTCTCTTCGAGACTAGTAATTGCCGTATCATAATCGCTAGGCGTTGGGTTTTCGATACCCAAAAATGCCAGAGATTTTTCGGACTCGGCATTCGATGCCGTCAATGTTTCCGTGATACTAAGCGTCGTATCAGATTTCCATGCCGCCACCGACACGAGTGGTACGGCGAGCACACCAATGACCAATAATACGACTACAATGAATACTCCGGATAGAATTTTTTTGTTCATATGTTCCTTCGTTGATTAGTTTATGTAGATAGAGTATAACAATAATACCAGTATTTTCGATGTAAAAAAGACAGCGTTTAGCTGTCTCGGCGGAATGAGGTGAGGTAGAGATTTCCGTAACTACGATTGTCCACCACAACAAATCCGATTGGGATTGGTACCTCACCTATTCCTGGGTGTGATAATACCATAAGCGCACCCGGTTTGAGTAGCTCTAGTAGCTGCAGTACTGTGGATAACTGGACATTTTCATAGGGTGGGTCTGCGAAAATAATGTCGAACGTTTCATGTTCTGTGGTCTCGAGCCAATTTGCTACCGAGGTGCTAATCAACGTTGATCGCTCTTCAGCGTGAAGCATCGTCAGATTCTTGCCGATAATATTAGCAGCGGTTCTGTCTTTTTCGACAAATACCGCAGACGCCGCACCTCTACTGAGTGCTTCGATACCAATACTTCCCGATCCAGCAAATGCGTCAAGAACCGTCGCGCTGATAATCTCGTCACCAATCGAGTTGAACATCGCGTTGCGCCCTCGTTCGCTCATAGCGTGAGTGCTTGTACGATTTGGCGCATCAATTTTGCGTCCACCGTACTGTCCGGCGATAATTCGAACCATCATAACGGCAACGACTTTCGATCTGCTTCGTACCAAGCTAGCGCTACTGCATTTATGAGTAGTGGCATCAGCTTTTCGCGGCTCAACTTGGCGAGATGTCGATTCCAGCCTTTTTTGTAATATTCTTCGTACATGTTTAGTGCATATACCTCATCTACAATTGTTTTGAAGGTACGCATGAAGCCGACTTCGTCTACCTGTTTCTTCAGCCCAGCGCTTATTTCAACATCGTGGAAGCGAGATGACGATACCGCGGCCGCAAACCCCCACTCAAACAAATAGTGCGCCGTCCACACACCGCCTACGCCCCAATATTTCCAGTTTCGACTCAGTGTATCGCGACTATTAACACCTTTGATAAAGCTTTTATCAAGCACTGTCGTGCGTGATTCTTTCGGCTTACCCCACAGTTCTTCAATTTTATCTGAAAGCGGATACTGATGCGGTGGCGTCAGGCCATCGACAATTGCATGAGACAGCCAGGCTGCTTCAAAGGCCGCTCGCTCGCACTCATCATCTCGCAGTGCTTTGGTTAAATTTTGTAAGTGATTATTGATATCGTCATACAGCTGAACATCATTTTCATCGTCTGGATTTACAAAATGCCACGGCTCATCGACAGACGGACTCTTTGACTTTATGCCATCAGGACCATTTTTCCCCTCAAAATGTATGATTCGTTCAATGTTAGGGAACCGAGACACATCTATGTCTAGATGCTTTATTTTTTTACACGCAAGACGATCAACGCGCTGATGTACGCCCATTACTCGGCCAGATTTTACACGGAACGTTGTTCCTGCGTACACGGTAACTCCCTGTCATTAATTCAGTGTTGTCAGACGCTGATACTGTTCAACTTGTGTGGCTAACTGTCTGTATTGTACCAAATCCACGCCAGATTCAATAAATGCGTCAGCGGCTTTTTGCGCCCGGGCGATCAGCTTCGTGTCACTCAGTGTCGCGATTTGTAGATTCAGCGCACCATGTTGTGCCCGGCCGTATATTTCACCTGGTCCACGCAATTGCATGTCTACTTCAGCCAAATAAAAGCCGTCGTTTGATTTTTCTATTTCTTTGAGTCGTTGCGATGGTTTTTTTGTATCGCTGGTTATCAGGTAACAATAACTTTGGAACTCGCTCCTGCCAACCCGTCCTCTTAGTTGATGCAGCTGGCTCAACCCATATTGATCGGCATCCTCGATCATCATGACCGTCGCATTAGGTACGTCGACCCCTACCTCCACTACCGTGGTGCTAACCAATATGTCGAGTTTGCCGTCGGAAAAATCCTGCATGACGAATTCCTTTTCATCAGATTTCATCTTCCCGTGTAGCAAGCCTATTCTGCGATGTCCAAATACGGAGTTTTTTAGTTTTCTATATTCCGACTCGACACTCTTGGTATCGTTTATTTCGCTATCATCGATGAGTTTGCATATCACGTAGGCTTGTCGACCATCCTTAATTTCGGTATCGATTGTAGCGTACAGTGCGGGTCGGCTGGTTGGCTGCCAAATTTTTGTTTCGATTGGTTTTCGGTTTTTCGGCTTGGCATTCAAAATAGAAATATCTAGTTCACCGTACACTGTCAGCGCGAGGCTACGAGGAATCGGCGTCGCTGTCATGGCGAGTAGATGCGGCATGTGCTCAGACTTCGTCAATAATTGCTGTCGCTGATTAACCCCAAAGCGATGTTGCTCGTCAATCACCACAAATCCGAGTTTTGAAAAATGAACGGTAGGCTGCAACAACGCATGCGTGCCTATCATTACATCAATCGTGCCATTGGCTAATTGCTCCAATAGTGTCTTTCGTGCCGTACCTTTTACCGACCCTGTCAGTAGCGCAACGGTAACCCCAAATGGCTCAAGCAGATTCATCAGCGTTGCTGCATGCTGGCTAGCTAGTATCTCTGTTGGAGCTAAAATTGCTGATTGAAATCCCCGTGCCGCCGCTTGACGTGCAGCGATACCGGCGACAACAGTTTTACCCGCACCAACGTCACCTTGCAGCAACCTGTTCATCGGCGTTTCTTTTTCAAAATCTTGCAATATATCCCACGACGCAATTCGCTGAGCCGGTGTCAGCTCAAATGGCAGCGCCTTCACAAAGTCAGCCACTACTTTTTGATCGAACGTGATGTTCCAGCCAGTCAACTTTGCGTTGGCTTTTTTATTCAACCGAGCAGCAAGAATCAGTTCGAATAGCTCGTCGAATGCTAAGCGCTCGGTGGCCTCACGAATATCGCTTGGCTGCTCTGGAAAGTGGATTCGTAGTAGTGCATCGCTATAGCTCAGTAGTTTTTCGTGTTTGATAATTTCTGGCGGCAAGCGCTCCGGGATCATCGTTATCATCGGTCGAAGCTCGGCTAATATTTTTCTGACTACCTGACTTTTCAGTCCTTTGACTGAACGATAGATCGGTAGCAATCTATCAGTTTGGACGGGCATGTCGCTGACTTTTTCTACACTCGGGTTGGTCAGTTGGTAGGAAGTATAGTTAAATTCAAAATTGCCTGAATAAAAGAATTCTTGTTTCGGGTCTTTGAGCTGCGTCACACGGTACGGCTGATTAAACCACACGGCTTTTAGCTTACCGGTTGCGTCAACAAGCGTCGCTGTCACGATTGTCATGCCGCGCTTTACGCGTTTAATCTCAACCTTTTCACAACGAGCTTTGATTGTTTTCTTACCAGGAGTGATAGACCCTATCTCAGAAACTTCTGAAAAATCTTCATGTTTGCGCGGCAGGAAATGGATGATGTCATCGATAGAGCGAACACCGCTCAGTGCTAACTGCTCGGTAGTTTTTTCACCAACACCTTTAATGTTTTCCAACGAAGAAAGTAAGTTCATAAAATATTTTGGCCGCCAATTAGACAGTCAAGTTAGGCTATAGCACGCCTAAAATGCCGCGTATGACATACGGTGTTGTCTCCCAGCCATCTACGTCGATACAGTCAACCCCCATGGCACGAACAGGATAATCGTTACCACCTTCTTCCAGTCGATCACCTATGAACAATGCATCGGATTTTTTTAGGTCAAGTGCGTCTAACAACCGCTGCATACCATACGCTTTATCAATACCTTTAGCTGTTATATCTACAGTCGTTGTGCCTCCATACCTAACTTCAAAATTAGGCAACTCTTCGGCTATTTTTTCGGTAAGAGTGTATGCTTTATGCTTATTAATATTGAACCATTCATATTTTGATTCTGCGGGTGCTGTTTGGCCTAGAAGTGACATAGATACCTGGCTAAGTCGGTCTTCAATTACCTCACCATATGGATTTGTAGGCCACAGCCCCGCCTCTTTCGCCTGACGTTCGCATACCTCGGTAATTTCTTTTTTTTGCTCATCTGTAAAATCTTCTGCGTACTCGAGCTTCCAGTTCTCAACGTCTCCTTGATAAGTATAATATCTCGTACCGCACGTTGGTAATACATGCATATGCCGTAGCTCATCACTTGCAATACCAGATAGTGGCGAGATGATATTCGTTTGAAATATTTCATAACGGCTTCCAGATATAATTGCTACCTCAAAATGACGCATCAATTCTACTAAAAGATCCCGCATCTCATCAGTTACTGGGTTCTTCGATTTAACTAGTGTATCGTCTACATCAAATGCAATTAATTTTTTTGTCATACTACTCCTTAATTATTAACTAATAAAAAACTGTTTTTGCCTTTTTTAATTAGGCTTGCTGCGTCTAGCACCCTATCTTCGCTGATCTTTTCACCGTTTATGGACACCGCGCCGCCTTCAATCAATCGTTTCGCGTCGCCATTCGACGTTGCGAGACCAGAGGCGACCAGTGCATTCATCGCGTGGCTCGACTCGGTGGTTGGTATTTCTAGCGCCAGCATGTCGATTTCTTCAGCGAGCAAATCTTTGAAGTTGGTTTGACCAAATAATACCGCGGAAATGTTTCGTGCATTTTCTGCTCGACTGTGGCCGTGGATAAGAGACGTGACTTCGAATGCCAACGTTTTTTGGGCTTTGCGCTTCGCGGGATCGTTCATCACGTCTTGCTGGAGTTGCTCGATCGTTTCTTGAGAAAGCATAGTATATATTTTCAAAAAATCGATAACACTCTCGTCGTCACAGTTGAGCCAAAATTGGTAAAACTGATAGACACTGGTCTTTGATTCGTCCAGCCAGACAGCGCCGGCTTCGCTTTTACCAAACTTTACGCCCGTGGCTTTATTGATGATGAGCGGAGTCGTCCAAACGTGTGCCTCGCCACCCTCGATGCGGCGAATCAGTTGCACGCCAGAAATTGAGTTCCCCCATTGGTCGGCACCAGCAACCTGCAACGTTGCGCCTTTTTCTTTGAATAAATGTAAAAAGTCATACCCCTGAATTAATGAATAACTAAATTCAGCGTAGCTGATGCCGTCACCGCCAGCGCCGATACGATTTTTTATGAAGTCTCTATCAAGCATCTGCGTCATCGGTGCGTGTTTGCCAACGTCGCGCAAAAAGTCTAGATAGTTAAAGTCTTTGAACCAATCGTAATTATCGACAATATCAAATGTCTGACCGTCGAAGATGGTTCGATATTGTTCACTCAGTGCCTGTTTATTTGTCGCTATTTCTTCGATCGTCTTTAAGGTTCGTTCTTGTTTTTTGCCATCAGGATCACCGATCATACCGGTTGCGCCACCGACCAGTAAGATCGCCTTATGGCCATGTTGCATGAAATGACGAATCATCATTGCGGGGGCAAGGTGGCCGACAGTCATACTGTCAGCACTTGGGTCGACGCCCCAGTAGAATGTTCGTGGCTGGTTGATGTCTTCGATATTCGGCAGTGTCGTTTGGTTTACAAAACCGCGCCATGCAAGTTCTTCAGATAGTTTCATATGTGTCAGTATAGCAAAAAAGTACGCGTAGCGAACCCGTCATTGATGCTATAATGGTGTAAATAGTTTAATTTGGGGACTTACCGCTCGTGGCGAAAAAATCATCTGGAAAAAGAATGAATGTGTACTCTAATCTTGCGCACAAACGCAGAACAAAACGGGACACTACCTCTCGAAAACGTGCTGAGTACCTCGCAAGCCTTCCGAAACACCCCGTCAAACGAGCCCTTCATAGAATGCACCCTCGACGCGTACTCGGATTCATGTTCAGTAAACGTGGCGTTTTTCTTGGCTTGAAAGTTGCCGGCGTGGCAGTCTTGCTTGTCGTCTTGTCTGCTGGTGCTCTGTTTGCGTACTACCGAAAAGACCTCGACCAGATCCGTCCGAGTGAACTCGCAAAACGAGTCCAGACAACCGTTACTCGTTACTACGATCGTAACGACAAACTCCTCTGGGAAGACAAAGGTGAAGGTAACTACATCATTAGCGTTAAAGATGAAGAAATCTCGGACTATATGAAGCAAGCCACAATTGCGATCGAAGATAAAGACTACTACAAGCACGGCGGCGTCAGCGTCTCCGGCCTTGCTCGTGCGGCTATCAATAATAGCCAGGGCGACAGCGTACAGGGTGGGTCGACGCTCACACAGCAGCTTGTCAAACAGGTGTTCTTTGCAGATGAAGCCCAAAAAAGAGGTTTCGATGGTATCCCACGTAAAATAAAAGAAATAATTCTGTCTATTGAAGTCGAGCGTATGTACGATAAAGACAAGATCCTCGAGCTATATCTCAACGAGTCTCCGTATGGTGGACGACGAAATGGCGTTGAATCCGCCGCCAGAACCTACTTCGACAAGAGCGCTAAAAAACTGACACTGGCTGAATCCGCCATGCTTGCGTCTATACCCAATCAGCCGGGGCTTTACAATCCGTACAATACTGCCGGGAACAAAGCGCTCGTATCTCGCCAGCACGAAGTGCTCAATAAAATGGTAGAGCAAGGTTTCGCGACACAGAAAGAAGCCGATGCCGCTAAAAAGGTAGACTTGCTGGATAAGATTAAGCCCGAAGGTGACCAATTCAACAATATACAAGCGCCACACTTTGTCCAAATGGTTCGCGGCCAGCTTGAGGCTAAGCTCGGAAAAGCAGTCGTTGGCCGCGGTGGCCTCACCGTCAAGACAACACTTGACTTAAAAATCCAAAATAAACTCGAAGATGAAATTGATAAAATGTTCGCATCGGGCCAGCCGGAGTCATCAGGGTTTGTTAATGGAGCAAGCGCCGTTGAGGATGTACGAACCGGTGAAATAATAGCTCTTGCCGGTAGTCGTGACTTTAATTACCCTGGGTTTGGTCAAGATAATGCTACAACGTCATTTATTCAGCCGGGTTCGTCAATAAAACCGTTCGTCTACGCCAAGTTGTTCGAAGACAAGGGTGAAGATCAGGCAAACTATGGATCCGGATCAATCCTAGCCGACACCCCTACTACATTCGATAGAAACTACACTCCACAAAACTTTGACGATAAGTTTATGGGTAATTTGCCGATACGAAAGAGCCTGCCGTTCTCGAGAAATATTCCGGCTATTAAAGCAATGGCCGTGTCGGGAGTTGAACCAACACTGAAAACTATACGACAACTCGGAAACACGTATTACTGTACGCAAGGTCAAGAAAAACAAACCGGCCTATCATCGGCAATTGGTGGCTGTGGCACAAAAATTGTTGACCATGTCAACGCGCTGGCGTCGCTAGCAAGACTCGGTGTCTACAAAAAACAATCATCTGTATTGTCGGTAAAAAATAATAGCGGCGAAGAGTTGATCGAAAAAGACGTCGAAAAGAAACGGGTCATCGGTGATCAATCTGCATATATTACTAGCGATATACTTGCTGATACAAATGCCCGTCAAGGACTCTTCGGTGTCAGCATCACCCCGAATCTCGATGCAGCTGGCGTGAAGACAGCCGTTAAGACAGGAACCAGTGACTTAAACTTAGTACCAAAAGACATCTGGACAGTCGGGTATACACCGTCTCTATCGATGGCTGTCTGGCTCGGGAATCCTGATGCCACGCCACTCATAAACGGCCGGTCATCAATCCCGGCGCAGATTCTTGACCCAGTGCTCGCCTTCGCGACTGAACGCTACCAAGCTGAGAAAAAAGCGAAAGCAGGCGAATGGTTTAGCCAGCCTAAAGGCATTCAGAACATTAATGGCGAGATCTACCCGTCTTACTACGATAAAAAAGCCGTCAGTACGACAACCAAAGAAACGTTTGATAGAGTTTCGAAGAAGCTAGCGACGAAGTGTACCCCCGATGCAGCAAAGATTGAAATTAGTGTCGTCAAGATGAAAGACCCAATTTCTAAAAGAGAGATTATCATCGCTCCTGACGGATATGACGCAACAGCGGCAGATACCGTTCACAAGTGTGATGACGTCTCCCCTTCAGCTGCTATTACGATTGAAGGATCACAGATCAAAATTCGGATAACTAAAGGAACATTCTCATTAGATTCTATGGACGTGAAGGTTAATGGCAAGACCATCGCATCACCAAATCTGAGTCGAGGTGGCGTCGAAACGATTGACTATACGTTCACAAAAGACTCAACCGTATCGGTAACGGTTAGAGACGAGGGATACTACTCAGGAACTGCTTCAACTACGTACAAAGAACCGAAAAAGAAGAAAAAAGAAGATCAGTAGAACGGTGACTATGGGAGCTTGCTATTTATTAGCAAGCTCTACCATCGTGTCTTCGACTGATGCTGGCTTTTTACGAAATCGTTGCACACGTTCTTTCACCTGAGCCGGCTTCTTACTAAAGTTCTTGTCGGTTTTTAGTGGGCTACTCTTCGGCCCAGTACTAACTTTTTTTGCGAACAACATTCGTCCGGCGGCCGTCTGAATACTACGGATGAACTCAATTTCAACCTCATGATTAATGTCCGACTGTGCCTTATCGACGACGACCATTGTTCCATCAGCAAGATAACCAACACCCTGGTGCGCGTCATTCCCCTTTTGAGCTATGGTGAGCATAATTTTTTCACCCGGCAGATAATCCATCCGCAGTTCTTTCGCGAGTTCATTGATATTGAGCACGGTGACGCCTTCAACGGTCGCAACCTTATTCAGATTGAAATCGATTGTGCACAATGATCCTTTGTACTTTTTCGCTAAGCTAATTAGTTGCTCATCAACCCCATGCTCCGGTGTACCATCTTGCAAGATAGTAACCTGAGTAGAATGCATGTCCTGAAGGTCCTGTGCGACGTCTAAGCCGTGGCGAGCCCGTGAACGCTTATCACTATCAGCACCATCGGCAAGTTGTTGTAGCTCTGCTAGTACACTTTTTGGGATGACCAGTTGCTCGGGTATAAAGCCGGCCCGTGCAGCGTGGAGTATACGCCCATCAATTAATACCGAGGTATCGACAAACGATGGCCGTTTTAAGCGAGCTGTTTTCGATAATAATTTCGGCACCACCACAACCAGGGCAACGGCCAATAGTTCGATCTGTAGTGCAATGAGTAAATAGTATATTTTTTCTTCCATAATAATCCTTGTTACGTTAAATAGTCGATCAACGCCTGACGTAGCGTGCCGACCTGTTGTATAAATTTCGTTGTGTCTTTCGACGCTTTGGGGGCTAATGCGTGATTGAACCCAAGTTTTTTGGCCTCTGCAATTCGTTGGGTGGCGTGCTGGGCTGAGCGAACCTCACCACCGAGCCCAACCTCTCCGAATACGACGGTTTGTTCATCGAGCTGCCGTTCAGCTGCGGCGCTCGCGATTGCCATACATATCGCTAGGTCCGCAGCTGGATCTAGCAGCTTCATACCGCCGACCACGTTAATATAAATGTCTTTGTCCGATAATGTTAGCTTGGTGCGCCGTTCAAGCACCGCGACCAGCAAATTCAATCGATTTAGATCGAATCCACTCGCAGTACGCTTCGGGTACCCAAAATTCGTTGGGTTGACCAAGGCCTGAATCTCGACGAGTAGTGGCCGCGTACCCTCCATAGTCGCCAGTACTACCGATCCATCGGCACTTTGACGTTCGGCTAGTAATGCCGCCGATGGGTTCTTTACCAACTCTAATCCGCGTTCATTCATTTCAAATATCGCCACTTCAGACGTTGATCCGTAGCGATTCTTGACAGCCCGCACCATTTTAAAGCCGCCGTAGCGATCACCTTCGAACTGCAACACCACGTCAACCAAATGTTCTAACACTTTTGGTCCAGCAATACTGCCTTCTTTAGTGACATGTCCAACTAACACCAGTGCCGTGCCGGCTGACTTAGCTGCCCGAATGACGACGTTTGACGAGTTAGTAATCTGACTGACCGTTCCCGGTGCACTAGATATTTCTTCGAGGCTCAGGGTTTGAATTGAGTCGACGATAACCAGTTTGTATTCACCGGTTTTTATGGTTGCTGCTATATCGTCGGCGCTGGTGCTAGAAACAAATGACAATGAATCATGACTATCGGCACCGAGCCGTGTTGCACGCAATTTCACTTGGTGCGCACTTTCCTCTCCGCTAACATATAACACTGGCTCGCCACGCGATACGTGTGCCGCAATCTGCAAGAGCAAGGTACTTTTACCAATGCCTGGCTGTCCCGCGAGTAACATAACACCACCCGGCAAAATACCGCCGCCGAGTACATCGTCAAGATCGCTCACGCCGCTGGACATGCGGTCGAATTTGCTTTCTATGACAATCGAGTTCATCGTTTGTACTGGCAGTTTTCTACCGCGGCTTTCACTGCGTGCAACCGCCGAATTACCAGCACTTGTCGGTGCCTGCTCAACCAGACTATTCCATTCGCCACAGTTATCGCATTTACCAGTCCACTTCGGATACGACGCGCCGCATTTTTGACAAACAAATTGTGTACGAGATTTCGCCATTACTTGCTAGTATACACTGCTTTAGAGTGACGGCGTCGGCTCTATTGAGCTATTTATACTTTGATTCAACGAATTATACTCCTTGACTAGCTCATTTCGCTCGCGTTTTAACTGATTGATACGTTGTATATCTATATTTATGTCCTTAGCCCTCTGATTGTACTCTTCTTCGAGAGCTTTCAATCGATTAAACTCGGCATCAGAAGCTGCCTGTGACGTATAGGTTTGACGCTGATACGCAGCGATAGCCGCCTCAAGATTTTTTATATTCATATTGTGCTGCGCTATATCACGATTTAACTGATCTATACCATCATTTATGGCCTGCAGTTGTTGCGCTAGCTTCTCCTGCACCGACGAGAAAACCGAGTCGTACTGTTGATAGTACGATACGATGACTTGCCTGTCTGTGAAATACTGACGGTAATGCTCTTCTAGCTCCGGACTGAGTGTAGCGAATTCAGTGCCTAGAATTGAGTGAAGCTCATTTGCCTCCTCGCCAGGCTCAGTTTTTTCATAATACGCCATACGTTCTTGCAGGTCCGTATTGTTTATCGATTTGTAGACGAGTTGCAGCTGCTTGTCGATGGCATTTCTGTCCTTCTCGCTCAGTCGTTCGTAGGCAGCATGTAGCACCTCGTGTGCCGCAGTTGTTTGTTCTATACCATCGAGCTTTTTGTTCGTAATATCATAGACGTAGATTTTTTGTAGGTAATAACAGCCGAGGATGGGATTTTTGGTTTCTTTCTGTTGCTGACAGCTTTGGTTGAAGGTTGACGATGATTGCAGCACAGTCTCACTGGCATCAAAATACAGCGCACCCTCGTCGGTCAATTTCAAGTCGCTACGGAGCTGTGAAGCCATTTCAGACGGTTGGTAGCTTTGCGCACGGACTCTATCAAGAATTGGCTGTTTATATTGCACGACCGCATAGGTGGTTAACGCGCCAATCGCGAGAAATACAACAAACCCAAGAAACCTACGCGTGAGCGACTTCTGCGACGACATTGACTACCACCTTCTTATCTTCTATATCAGCTGCGATCATATCGCCTTTCGTAAATACACTGTCTAAAATTCCTTCAGCCAGTGGGTGCTCCAACTCGTCCTGAATCGCGCGACGTAGCGGCCGAGCTCCATACTTTTCATCGTATCCAATACTAATGATATGATTTTTAACCTTCGTCGATACGCTCAGTCCTATACCTTTTTTCGCCATACGCTCGATGAGCTCGTCGAGTAAATTGTCAAGGATTTTTCGCACTTCACGCTTGGTGAGTGCTCGAAACGTCACCAAATTATCGAAGCGGTTAATGAGCTCTGGTTTCATGATTTTTTCGAGTGCTTTTTTTGTTGATCGAGCATTTTTTGCGTGTACTGCATCGAGATGCTCGCGGTCCTTCAGGCTATTTGTACGAAATCCAAGCGATGACTCTTTCATCATTTCATCGGCACCAACGTTACTCGTCAATATAACAATCGTGTGACTGAAGTCGACTGAACGCCCTTTTGCATCAGTGACCGTACCGTCTTCGAGTAGCTGTAGCATCAGTTGAAAGACATCTGGATGCGCTTTTTCAATCTCATCAAAGAGAACGACACTATACGGTTGGCGACGAATTTTATCTGTCAGTTGACCACCATCTTCATACCCAACATACCCCGCGGGTGCGCCGACAAGTCGTGATGTGGTGTGTTTCTCACCGAATTCGCTCATATCAATTTTTATAAGTGAACCTTCCGAACCAAATACTTCTCGTGCCAGCACTTTTGCAAGTTCTGTTTTACCAACACCAGTTGGCCCCATGAACACAAATGATCCAATAGGTCGTTTCTGACTTGCCACACCGCTTCGGCTTCGGCGAACGGCACGGGCAACCTTTTCAACCGCCTCACCTTGTCCGATGATATGTTTACCGAGATGTTTTTCGAGATTACGAAGCGTAGCGGCTTCCGACTTACGGACACGCTTTACCGGGATACCCGTCATCACGGCTATGGCGTGGGCTATATCGTCACTACTCAGTTTGGTTGGCGTCTTTTTTTCCTGCGCCTCAACCAACTCGTCTAGCGACTTCTGTATCTGAGACAGTCGTGTTTTATACAGCGCCGCTCGTTCATAATCTTCAGCAACGACCGCTTCTTCCATTTTTTCGTTGAGGTTCGCTCGTTGTTTTTTGTAGTCTCGATTTTGGGATGGTTGACGGCCTTTTAACGCCCGGACGCGAGCCGCGGCTTCATCGATTACATCAATAGCTTTGTCTGGCATAAATCTGTCCGACACGTAGCGATCAGACATGAACAGTGCATCTTGGAGTACGTCATCATTCATTTCAACACTATGATGCTTTTCGTAGTGAGACTTAAGGCCCTTGAGTATTTTATAGGTGTCTTTGAGGCTCGGTTCTTTCACCACAATCGACTGGAATCGGCGATCAAGGGCGCTGTCGGGCTCAATATGCTTCCGGTATTCATCGAGTGTCGTTGCACCAATCAGATGTAGCTCACCCCGTGCGAGTGCCGGCTTTAACATATTTGCTGCATCGAGTGCACCCTCTGCTGCACCTGCGCCTACCAGTAGGTGTAACTCGTCGATGAATACGATAATATTGTCGTGAGCCGTTAGCTCATTCATGACTTTTTTGAGTCGTTCTTCAAATTCACCGCGATACTTTGTACCCGCGATCATGGCGGCCATATCGAGCTGAATCACTCGTTTATCAAGCAAAGAATCTGGCACGTCTTCGGTGACAATCTTTTGAGCAAGCCCTTCGACAATAGCTGTCTTACCAACGCCAGGCTCTCCAATGAGCACCGGATTGTTCTTTGTACGGCGCATCAGTATCGTTACCATTCGCTCTTGCTCTTTGTCGCGACCAATCACCGGATCTAGCTCTCCAGCACGAGCTTTCGACGTCAAATCAGTACCAAATGTGTCAAGCGCGCCACCTTTTTTTGACCTAGTTGACGAACGTTCACTGGCGCTGGTCTGCTCCGAGTACTCTTGCTGCTTGTCGAGAAAATCTTCCAACTCCGTCTTTAGACCCTCCAAATTGACGCCCATGTCGCGAAGCAGTACGGTCGCTCGCGCGTTTTTTTGGGAAAGAATACTATACACGATATGCTCGGTGCCCAAAAAATCTTGATGAAATTCTTGTGCCATCTCCCACGCAATCTTTAACGTCAACTTTGCGGTTTCACTGAGGCCAGTATTACCCGTGCCGATAAGGACAGTTTTCGGCGTGAGGTTCAGCGCGAGTTCAGCGCGATCAAGCGTGACACTTGCATCTGCAAGTATTTTTGCACCAACAGAGGTACCTTGCGCGAGGACGCCAAGGAGAAGATGTTCTGTACCAATGTACGCACTGCCATAGCCGCGAGCAATAGCATTCGCTTGGTGCAAACTGGTTCTTGCATTATCAGTTAAATGCGACACGAATTCTGCGAAATCATCTGCCATATCTTTATTATCGTTCCTCCGTTACGAAGACGCAAGCTTTTTTATGTGCTTATCTTCAATACTATACAGTATACATAAAAATTAGCACTCTCGTCAAGAGAGTGCTAATTTAGTACAGTATAACGCTATTGGAAGACGATTAATCGTTCGACGTCTCTTCGACAGCACTCAGTAAGCTATCTTCAATATTCTTACGAGGCTTCGCTTCAGCTTGTTTCACTGGTACTGCTGTCTCAATATTGAGGTCGTAGCCAGTCAATTGCCCAGCGAGGCGTACGTTCTGTCCACCGCGGCCAATCGCAATTGATTGCTGATCTTCATTGACATACACTGTCGCTGATTTTGCAGCTTCATCGATATCAACTTTTACAATCTCAGCAGGAGACAACGATTCAATAATAAATTCGCGCGAGTCTTCTTTGTAGCTGATAATATCGATTTTTTCCTGATCACCAACTTCGTTCATCACAGCCTGGACACGTGTTCCATGACCACCGACAAACGTACCAACCGGGTCAACGCCCGGTACTGTCGAATTGACAGCAAGCTTTGTACGACGACCAGCTTCGCGGGCTATCTTCTTAATTTCAACAGCACCAGTTTCCATTTCTGGAACTTCTTGCTGAAACAAGTGCTCGATAAATGCTTCGTTACCACGACTCAAGATAAGCTGTGGACCACGGTTGTCTCGCTCGATATCTTTAATATATACCTTGATACGACTACCAATCGAGTAGAATTCGCCTTGGATTTGTTCGCTTTGAGGAATGATACCGATTGCCTTACCGAGTTCAACACGAACGACGCGGGGTTCAACCCGTTGTACCGTACCATTTACGATCGTACCGATCTTATCTTCGTACTCAGCAAGGACAACTTCGCGTTCTGCTTCACGTAGGCGTTGTAACACCACCTGTTTTGCCGTTTGGGCAGCGACTCGTCCAAACGACGTAACTTCGTGAGATTCCTCAATAAGATCGCCGAGCTGGGCATCTTTCTTTTCTTTCTGTGCGTCGACGAGTGAAATTTCGTGCATTTCAGAGCCAACTTCTTCCACTACTTCTCGCCCCACAAACACAGTGGCTGTTCCATCGTTCGTGTTGAGTACCGCTCGTACCTCTTGGTCACGCTCGCCGTTATCTCGACGCCATGCAGCAGCAATCGATTGCTCAATAACCTCCATGACAGTTTCCTCGGGGAGATTTTTCTCCTCAGCAATAGTGTGCACCGCAAGCGTGAGCTGTTTTATGTTTAAATCATCCATGTACTGTATCCTTTCTATGAAAAATTCCGACCTTTGCGGCCGGAATGTACTAGCACTATTGTACTAAACTATTTAGCATCAATCAATGGCTAGTCAACTGTTATTATACAGTCGGATTTTTCTTCTCCGTTTATTTCGTACTTTACCTGGTAATCTCCCTCTTCAGGATTTGGGAATTTGGCGACGGGGGTGACGCCGTCAAAGAAATTTTTACCCTTCAGGGGTTTACCCTGCTGGTCAACGATCGTGTAGCTCAGCCTATCTGTAACATTATCGTTAGCAACTTCAAGAAATCCTTCAAATTTAGAGATGGTGAGTGGACCACAAGAGTGGACATCCCGAGGCTCTTCCTGTGACTGGTTCATGCAAGAAGATAGTGCTACGCAAGCAACAAACGGTGCGATGACACGCCTCAATCGACTGTGTTCCCCCTGATTTTTTATTGATCGTAGTTTATCTGAATTTAACATTTTTATATAATAACACTTTCATGAGAATAAAGCAACTATCTATACTCAGGATTTTCAAACCCGAAATGATTGCCGTCGCTCCACTCGGCTGGCATGTTACCTTTTGCAGTAATGCCCGAATTGTCTTTCATCAGTTTTGCCATATGCATGAGGTTATAGGTCATGAAGGTGAGGTTTTTGTTCGTAAAATCGCTCTCTGGCCCACCAGAGCCTTCATCGAGGTAGCTCGGACCAGGACCAATCGGGCCAATCCAGCCAGCATCAGCTTGTGGCGGAATCGTAAATCCCACATGTTGCAGGCTATACAAAATGTTCATGGCACAGTGCTTTACGCCGTCTTCGTTGCCGGTGATTAGGCATCCGCCGGTTTTCCCATAATAAATGTTTTGACCTTTATCGTTAAGGTCTGCCGAATTGCTATAAAAACGCTCAATCAGCAACTTCATCTGCGAGCTATTGTCACCAAGCCAAATCGGCCCCCCGAGCACAACGATGTCAGCCTTTTTCACTTTCTCGTATATAGCGGGCCACACATCGGTATCCCAACCATGTTCTGTCATGTCGGGCTGAATACCCGTGGCGATATCGTGGTCAATCACACGTATTAGTTCAGTATGTACGCCGTTCTTTTCCATGAGTCCCATACTTGCCTGTATCAGCCCGTCTGTATGACTGACTGCTGGTGATTTTTTCAACGTCGCGTTGAAAAACATCGCGCTCAGCCCATTAAAATTCGTTTCTTCCACTATATCTCCTATTGATATGAATCTATTATAGCATTCAACCCCTTATAAGCTTGTGCTTGCAGTACATTATATGAGCTGATATAGTTTGCGTACTTATGATAAAACCTTACCACAAGAGACATCACCCAGTTTTCAGGCCTGAAGGTCTGGCTTATATGTCTGCATGGAAGAGTTACGGCCCCAACAGGGCACCTACGTATGAAGAGGAGTACATTCCTGAAGTCGAACAAGCGTTTGAAGATGCTAAACGCAGTGGGGACTGCCCAGAACAGATCCTAGAGCATCTAGAGTTAGTAATAGCAGGAGAGGAAGCCAAAACTCCAATGAATTGGAGATTATCTGCAATTACGCGAGATTTACTTCATGGATCTGAAATTGATCAAGAACTGCCGAGGAGGTCTATATACGAAGGTTTTGCATTATTTTGTGTCAATTCTGATGAGTTTCACAATGGAGCATATAGCAGCGTCGATTATACGAGCTGGATGGATGGCCGCCCCAAGCCAGAAAATGGACTGATGATGCCTGCAAATGATAGAGAGTACGTATTAGCAAGATTGACCTCTTTATCATTAGGAACATGCTTAATAACACCCAATGAGTGGAAGACTGCTGGAGTAGCCGACAGAGAAACGTTTTTGCCAGCCGATCGGCTTACTTTACTCAGTTTCATGGGTGATAAAATAGGAAAAATTGGTGAGTTAGACGAAATGCTCCAGGTAGACGACCTGCAGTTAACCGATGAGATGAAAGTTACCCTTTGGCAAAGTATGATAGCTGAGCAAGATATTGAAACAATCAGTGGTCAGGCAATTGGTCAACATCCGTTGCCCGATCCAGTGCTAAGGAGTCGCGCAAAAGATCTCGGCTTACCGTACCACCCGTTCACTCGGTAATCATCATCAATAACTGTTCGCAGGGCTTTTTTGATGTCTTACAAAAAATACCGTATCAAGCCAATCAAAATGATTATAGTGAATCTCTCCATACGTCTCCTCGATTATACGCGGTATACTATGTGATATGAACCATAATACAATTCTTGGTGTCGATCAGGGAGCTTCTGCGAGTGAAATCCAAGCAAGCCTATAGAAAAGCCGTCATGGATTATCACCCAGATATTAACAGCTCCCCAGAGGCTGAACATGCATTCATACGAATCCGAGCAGCCCGCGATATATGACTACAAGAGGCGGCTCAAGCCGAATCTCTAAGCACTATCGTCAACGAGGCCAGCCAGGCAGCGCAACGCGCTACAGCCGCAGCAAGTTTCACCACTGACAGCTTAGACGATACGACTACGTTATCACCCGCTCCACCCCGTGCCCAATAGAAACAAACATCTGAAGAAATAGAGAAGGAGCAGACCCTTGACCGTGCAGCGATGCAATTACTACAGCGGTCAATCTTTTTTCGAAAAAATCCAACTGAGTCACCAGAAGTAGCGCGACACCGGAAGAGAATAAAGACACGTAACGATAGGATGATGGGGAAATATTAATCACTAACGACACGAGCCAAGTACGCGAGCAATGGCCGATTTTTCGGCGTTAGTAACCCATAAATCGTACTTTGCCTTGACATCGACCTGCCTGGTGACATATTGACAGCGAAACGGTTTATTAGCTGGCAGCCAGGTTGCCGCATCACCATCGGACTTCTGTTGGTTTGCCTTACCATCTACCGCTAAAAGATTCAGCGGATCATTCGCTAGATCTTCGCGCGCACTACTATCTAGTTGCTGCGCTCCTGTCTGCCAAGCATTAGAAAGCGCCACGACATGATCGATTTGTACATCAGCGCTCGTACGTGCTCCACGTTTGAACTGGATCTCAGCTCCTGTGTACGGATCGTGCAAGGTGCCGGATAGTAGCTTACAGTCATCGCCCACACGAATGGCGTCCAAATCGCGGGCTAAGATTATATTTCGCGTATCACAGCCGTCCTTCTCGCGCCAGCCGTCGCCAAACTGTGACCGAGAGTACCCAGTTTTTGGCGCGCGGCCCTTTAGGTCGAGTGTTTCTAGCTTCGCGAGGGAATTGTTCGTTTGCTCAGCCGTTTGTGTTGACGCGCCAGATGGCAGCGACACATTCTGACTCACTGGGAATGCAATCACAAAAAGAGCCAATAAAAGCGTTGTAATAATCCGAATTCGCCGTGTTCGCCTCATAGTCCGTAGTATACTAGAATGATGCAAACAGTATCTAGACTCATTCGAAATTTTATACCGGTTCACTATGATCTTTCACTCACAATCGAGCGGGTAAACCGCACATTCTCGGGTGTTGTGACCTTCACCGGTAGCTCCTTACAAGACGCCACAATTACCGTTCACGCCAAAGACCTCAAAATCGAAACGGTAACCATCGATGGGCACACTGCGTCATTCTCACAGGGCGACGATGACGAACTTACGCTGACTCGATCCGAACTCGTTCGAGGCGAGCATATCGTCGTAATCGGCTTTAGTGGGACAATTACCGATCAAATGCACGGCCTGTACCCATGCTACTTCGACCACGATGGCGCCACAAAAGAGCTGCTCGCCACGCAATTTGAAAGCCACCATGCCCGCGAAGTGTTCCCCTGTATCGATGAGCCAGAGGCTAAAGCAACGTTTGACGTAACACTCAGTACTGAAACAAATATTACTGTACTTGGCAATATGCCGGTAAAGCGTCAGCGTGAAGAGGATGATGTGTTGGTCACTCAGTTCGAAACTTCTCCACGAATGAGCAGCTATTTGCTAGCTTTTGTGTGTGGTGAAATGCACAAGAAAACAGCTACCACCAAACGAGGTGTCGAAGTGAATGTGTGGGCTACCATGGCGCAACCGCCAGAAAGCTTAGACTTTGCACTCGACTTTGCCGTCAAAACAACCGACTACTACGAAGAATACTTTGGCGTCGAGTACCCGCTGCCAAAATGCGACCACGTAGCACTTCCCGATTTCACGTCGGGCGCCATGGAGAATTGGGGTCTCATCACCTACCGAGAAATCGCCCTGTTAGCAGACCCAGCAACCGCTACCGTTGATAGTAAACATTACGTCGCGATGGTGGTTGGGCACGAGCTGAGCCATCAATGGTTCGGCAACCTTGTCACGATGAAGTGGTGGGACAACCTGTGGCTCAACGAAAGTTTTGCTAATTTTATTGAAAATATACCGATTCACAGCATGCACCCTGATTGGGGAATTTGGATGGACTATGCATCGACGTGGAGTTTAATGGCGCTGCGGCGTGATGCGATTGAGGGCGTGCAACCAGTCCAAACGACGGTCAACCATCCAGACGAAATTGGTAGTTTATTTGATGGCGCTATTGTCTATGGTAAAGGTGGACGACTGATTGGTATGCTCCGACAATACGTCGGCGAAGATGATTTTAAAGCCGGCCTACAGCAATATTTTGAGAAGTTTCAGTACCAGAACACAAGCGGTGATGACTTGTGGGATTGCCTCGAAACAGTAAGCAAAAAACCGGTACGAGAGTTTATGAACAAATGGGTTCTTCGCCCTGGTTATCCGGTCGTGCATGTTGGCGAGAATTATCTCGAGCAAGAACAATTTTTTATCGGCGAGCACGCTCCGTCCGATGTACTATGGCCTATTCCTCTCGCAGCCACGAATGATGCATTACCGTCGGTGCTTGAAGAGAAGCGCATTGACGTAGTGATCGACAAAAGTACCAGACTCAACATCGGTAACTGGTCACACTTCATCACGCATTACAGCGATGACCACTTCGAACATCTCCTAAATACGATCCAAACGACTGACCCACTCGATCGATTACAGCTATTAAATGAACGTGTACTCCTAACGCGGTCAGGACATGTATCGAACAGTTCCCTTGTACCAATGCTGAAACAGTCCGGTGATGAATCGAACGAAAGTGTGTGGGGAATTTTGAATCTTGCATTGGGCGAGCTTCGGAAATTTGTCGAATTTGATGATGAACACCGAGCGCACTTAAAACGTCTGGCACTTCTGCTTTCAGATACACAGTTTGCGAGACTTGGTTGGGACGGCCGGGACGGTGAATCTGAAAATGACACCAAACTGCGTCCATCAATGATCGCTTTACAGTTGTACGGAGAAAACGAGTCAGTGGTTCGTGAATCACGACGCCGATATCAGGACGCCGGTGACGTTGAATCTCTCGATCCTGAACTGCGCGGTGTCATTCTTACCGGACATGTAAAAGCCGGTATCGATGATACTCAGTTTAACGAGCTCCTGGCGATGCACAAGTCATCAGCATCCGCTACCGTTCAAGAAGATATCATTGGAGCGCTTACGGGGTCCGAAGACACCGAACAACTCAAGAAACTACTCTCACTCATCACGAACAAATCCGTCGTGAGACCACAAGATGCCTCTCATTGGTACATTTATCTCGTCAGAAACCGGCTAAGCAAAACACTTGCTTGGGATTGGTTGAGAAATAATTGGGACTGGGTAGAAGCAACCTACGGTGGCGATAAAAGCTACGATGATTTTGCGCGCTACACGGCCGGTGCACTTTCGACACAACAGCAGCTCGATGAATACGTTGAATTTTTCACCCCCCTTAAACGCGAACCGGGGCTGGTACGCGTCATAGAGCTCGGAATTTCTGAGATTACAGCAAGAGTTGCGCTGGTTGAGTCACAAAAACAGGACGTACTAGCGACACTAGCCAAGCTCTAAATAGGCCTCAAACATAGCCGGAGATGACGTGGTCGTGATAACCGCTAGTCGCATATCTACAGCAATCAGTTTTTTATAAGTCGCATATACTTCAGCAGCGAACTTCATTTGCTTTACTTTTTTAGGTGTGATTGCGGCAATACCGCCCCCTTGGCCACTGTTATTGCGATGTTTTACTTCTACAAAGTAGACGCAGTCATGCTTCGTGGCAACAATGTCTATCTCGCACATCGTCGTCTTCCAATTTCGTTCGATGATACGATAGCCATGCGTTTCGAGCCAATCAACAGCCACATCTTCACCACCAGTACCTATTGACACCGATGTGGTAGTCTTTACTGGTGACTCTTCCGTTTTCGTCTGGGTCGCATACTGTTTCAGTGGGGCAAAACTCAAGCGGTGGAGTGGTGTCACCCCGTACGTATCAATAGCCGTACGGTGCTTCGCCGTACCGTAGCCCACATGGCTGCTGAAACCATATTCCGGATACAACTCGTGCTGCTGCTCCATGTACGCATCTCGCGCTACCTTGGCGACAATAGACGCCGCACTGACACTCGCTATCAAAAGGTCGGCTTTCTTGAGAGTTGTCACATACCGCTCTTTTGCCGTGCCGGCTAGAAAGTTGACGGTGCCATCAATAATTATTTCGTGATACGGCACATGGATTTGCTCGACGGCACGTTTCGTCGCTTCGACAAGGCTCTGCGACATGCCAATACGATCGAGTTCATCGGCATAGACCCACCCAAGGCCAATCTCGGCCTGACTTTCTAAAATGCGCGTGTTGTATTCACTTAGTTTTTTCTTCGATAACTTTTTACTATCAGTAAGGCCTTCGATATGGGCTCCGTTAAGCACGCACGCGCCAACAACCAATGGACCAGCCCACGGCCCCCGTCCTACTTCATCTATACCAAGAATCATCGGCTTCTGTACGCGTGTGACGTGATCACGATGCCGAGCCAGACCAGTGCTGCACCAAGTGTATTCGCGAATATGTCGTAGCTTGTGTCATCAAGCGGAATAGTATAAAAATTTCCGAGTACGGCGACGAGTTCAAATATCTCGTTGATGGCGCCTAGCCCGCTGACGAGACAAAATAGTAAAAAGCCGTCGAGCAGCAAATGAACCTTTAGGTTCAGTGACCGTCGTATATATTCCCAGAAAAATGCCGTGAACATACCGCCGCCGATAAAGTGTGTTGAGAATGACGTGTTCTGGCCGTCGATCAGTGGTGATGGCACGTACCATGATACAGCGAACAGTACCAATGACACATATAAAAATATACGGAATTTTCGTTCATCTACGTGGTAGGCCCGAAGAAGCCTCGGCGTTCCAATGAGCAACCCAATCGGAATCACAAATGAAAGAATGTAGTAAAACTCAAAATCCATGTATACCTACTATAACAAAAACCCGGTACGATACCGGGTTTTTGGTGAAGTGACTAATTGTTAGGCTTCGTTTTTTTTGTGCGCTTCTTCGACAGCGGCTTGTTTTGCCTCAAGCTTCTTGTCTTCTTCGGCTTTTACTTCTGCAGCAGCTTCAGCGGTTGCGGCGGCTTCTTCTTTCACTTTTTCTTCTTCTTTTTCCGCAGCTTTGTCGTGAACGTCGTTGGTTGCTTCGCGGTCAAAGTTGACCGATACCAAACGAGCACTCTTACCAGATCGGTGGCGAAGAAAACTGAGGTAATTTCGACGAACTTTCGAACGACGAACTACTTCTACCTTCAAAATAACCGGGCTGTGAAGTAAGAAACTTTTCTCGACGCCAACGCCGCTGGCGATTTTACGCACAGTAATGCGTGACGTGTGAGATTTTTTGTTATCAGTTCGGATGACAACGCCTTCAAAAATCTGAATACGTTCTTTCGCGCCTTCTTTAATTTTTTGATGGACACGAACCGTGTCACCACTTCGTACGTCAACAACAGCAGACTTTTTCTGTGCGTCGTTAACTTTCTGGATTAATGCAAAACTCATTATTACTTCACCTTAAATTTATATTGACAATCAATAATGAATTATAGCACGTATCTATACGGTTGAAAAGAGTTATCGTACGAGTCGCTAGATTACTCGATTAATCTCTTCAAGCGTCGTCTCGCCCCGCAGCGCCGCTAGTATGCCGACTTGCAGCAGCGTCAACATACCACCTTCTTTTGCCGCTTGCTCGATGAGCTCCGAATGTACATCCGCAACATCACCGCGAAGGAATTTTTGAATATTTTCACCAACAACCATCTGCTCCATGATGACGACGCGGCCTTTATATCCAAAGGGAGCGTCATCCGTAGAGACTGGCCGCCATAGTTTAAACGTATTCAAATCGGGCATATCTGCCTGCTCTGGAATCCCTTCAAGCGCTCGTTGCACCCATTGTCTCGTCGAATCATCTGGATCATATGCTTCTTTTGTTTCATCAACGAGTCGTCGCACAAGCCGCTGAGCGATGACAAGGCGTATTGCCGAACTGAAGATAGGGTTTTGACCAATCAAATCGATCATTCGGCTAAACGCTGCCGATGTTGTATTTGCGTGAAAGCTCGATAGTACGAGGTGTCCAGTAATTGATGCCTGGATAGCGGTTTTTGCCGCATCTTTGTCACGAATCTCGCCAACCATAACTACGTCGGGGTCAAGTCGCAGTACACTGCGCAGTCCATCGGCAAAATTCTGGCCGCCGGTAGTATTGATTGGGATTTGAGAAATGCCCGTCAATCCATACTCAATCGGATCTTCGAGCGTAATCAGTTTTTTGTCGGTGGTGTTCAGCGCGTTGAGCATACTATAGAGTGTCGTGGACTTACCGCTTCCGGTTGGCCCTACCATCAACACCATGCCACGTGGGTGCGAAATAACTTCGTCTATTTCGTGTCGTTGTTTTTCGGGAATATTCAGTCGATCGAGCTGCAGGAGGCTTTCATCGAAATTGAATAGTCGCATAACTGCGTCTTGACCATACATTGTCGGCACCGTTTCGATACGTATATTCAACAAGTGCGTCGCCCCATCGCGCGTAATATCTTTTTGCATGTGACCAGACTGAGGATCTTTAGACGCGATCGAGATATTTGCCCGAGAACCCAGTGCGCCCATAATGACGCGGTACCTATCTTTATCGAGATCCGCCACGGCGTGCAGTGCGCCATCGACGCGCATACGAATCCGGATGACCGTTCGTTGATTTTCAATATGGATGTCACTAGCCCCGAGCTTGTCCGCTTGATCTATCAAGAAATCGAAGACTTGGTCGGTACCAACCGAGTTAAGTGTTTTGCTGACCGCAGATAATGTACTGCTATCGCCTTCTTTGGCGATTTCAATATCGTCGTAAATGGTCACTTTTGGCGGATCGTAGCGGTTCATGAAGGCTTTAAACGCCGAACCGCTGATCATGAGGAATCGGATGTTATCGCCACGCTCGTTATACTCTCGTGTCATTGTCTGAATGACCGATTGCGGCGTCTGTGTCGTCAGACCAAACTGATAGGGGCCATACTCGTCTCCGGTTTTAAGCGGTACCATATGCATGCTATACATCTGGGGGATTTCGAGTGTATCTTTGACGAGAGGCAAATCACCTTCGATATCTCGCGTGTCAAGGTATTGAACACCCAAAATCGCCGCGCGCTGCTTCGTCGCGGTCTCATCGTGGTCACGACGTTGCTGCTGTATTTTGTCTTCGTTCATTCTCTCTAGTCAGTGTAACAAAATGCTCGTGTTTTTTATAGTGTTACAATGATTCTAATGTCTTCAATAACGCTCATCTTGCACAATATACGGTCCACACACAATGTCGGCTCGATGTTCCGTACAGCCGAAGGTTTTGGGGTAGCGAAGATTATCTGCTCAGGCTATACGCCGTATCCAACAATGAACCAAGACAGCCGCTTACCGCATATTGCTGATAAACTAACCAAACAGATTCATAAGACCGCGCTGGGGGCTGAAGAGCTGGTGCCGTTTGAACAGTATGATGAGCTAGAAATGTGGCTGAGTACGAATACATTGCCGCTGGTTGCGCTTGAGCAATCGTCTACGAGCATACCTCTGGATGATTTTCGTAACAACAAAGATATAGCACTACTTGTTGGAGAAGAGGTGCATGGCATCGAAAACAAATACCTTCAACTATGCGAAACAACACTTGAAATTCCGATGCACGGCCGGAAAGAATCGTTTAATGTGTCAGTCGCGTGCGGCATAGCACTGTACGCGCTAACGCAGTGAAAACCGCGTGCTTCCATGCGGCATACGCGCTTCACATAGCTATTACTTCAGCGTCACAAAATCTTCGCCAAGTATCTTAACAAGCTCGCCTTGCAACCCGTCATTTTCATCAACCTTAAATGGTAATCGTATTGCCGATTTCTTCTCATCTTTACCGAGCACCAATACGATATCGGTCGTACCGGGGTGCTTCGCACACATCAACTTTAATTTTGACAACTTGGCTTGATCAGATGGATCCTCGACGTGCACGAATAATTTCTTTTCTGCGACCGGTGCCGGCTTCGCTCGCGGCGTTTCTGGTTTTTCAGCAACTTTCTTGATTACCGAAATACCATTTGAAGGTCGTGCCATGGGAGCCTTCATCGATTTGCCGATAGATTTGTAGTTGCGGAGCTCTTTCTCGCTCACCAGGAATATCTCATCAGCAATCAGTTTAATTTCATCGATGATATTGCCTTCACGGTCGCGAGCATTAATCTTACCCGATGCACGGATAACTGCGTCTTTTGTGAGGTCCGAGCCAATCTTTTTATATAACTCTGGGAATACAATTATTTCCGATTCAGCGGTTTTGTCTTCGATAGCAACAAAAGCCATTTTCGTACCAGACTTGGTAATAATCGTTCGCATATCTGTCACAATTCCACCTATCGTCGCTTTCTTGCCGTCCATGTCTTTAGTGATCATCGAAAGCGGCACAGATTGCTCTTCGAGATACATTTCGTAGTTATCGAGCGGATGTGCGCTGACATACAAGCCAAGTAGCTCACGTTCCCAGGTTAAGCGTTCTTTCTGGGTATGCTTTACCGGGGCCTGAGAAAGTGTAATCGAGGGCGCGAGCGTCGCTGCATCGCCTGTCAATGAACCGAACAGATCGGTTTGCCCGCTCGCAGCTTCTTTCTGTATTTTTGAAGCAAATGCTTGTACACCCTCAAGATTGAATAAGTGATCAGATCTATCTCCGAAACTATCGAATCCACCAGTTTTTATCAATGAGTCCCAGGCTTTTTTGTTGAATTTTGACGTGGAAACGCGCCGAGCAAAGTCATCAATACCCGTGAACTTCGATTCGTTACGCGCACGTAATATTTCTTCAACCGCACCCACGCCAACACCTTTTACTGCCGCCATACCAAACCGAATTTTGTTTTCACCCGGAACAATCGCAAACTCGACAAATGACTCATTCACATCTGGCGCCATAACCGTGATTCCCATGTGCTTGCATTCGTTTATTTCTATCGCTAATCGGTCTATGTTGTCACGATCGCTCGTCATCAGTGCTGCCATATAGGCATCGGGAAAATGAGCTTTTAAATAGGCTGTCCAGTAGGCTATCAGTCCGTAGCACGCGGAGTGAGACTTGTTGAATGCATAATCGGCAAATCCGAGAATATCTTTCCAAATTTTTTCGACTGTCTTTTTTGGTACGCCGTTCTCAACGGCACCGTCGATAAACTTCTGCCCCATTTTTGCCATGACTTCGGGGATCTTCTTACCAATACCTTTTCGCAGCGTATCGGCCTCTCCACCCGTAAAGCCCGACATTTGTTTGCTCATCTGCATCACCTGCTCTTGATACACGATCACGCCGTACGTAGATTCCAGCGCACTGCGAGTCAATTCATGCTCATAGGTCACTGCTTCGAGTCCATTTTTGCGCCGAACAAACGAATCGGTCAGTCCAGCACCAAGCGGCCCTGGGCGGTATAGGGCACACATTGCAATAATATCGTCGAATTCAGTTGGTTTGAGGTCGCGCAAGTACCGTTTCATCCCCGCCGATTCGAGCTGGAATACACCGGTGGTATCACCTCGTTTTAGTAAATCAAATGTCTTTTCATCTTCGAGCGATATGTCCGAGAGTACAATCTCGGTGTTGTATACCTTCTTTATAATTCTCAGGGCATTGTTGATAATCGTTAAGTTGGACAGACCCAGAAAGTCCATTTTCAGAAGCCCTAGTTCTTCAACAGGCCCCATCGCGTATTGTGTTGAAACGACGCCTTTTTGTGCCATCTCGAGTGGTGCGTACTTTACGATATCATCTGGTGCAATCACCACTCCAGCAGCGTGAACGCCGTGCGAACGAATCGTGCCTTCAAGCCGAATCGCATAATCAAATACCCGTTTGGCAACTTCATTGCTCTGATACTCCGCTTTTAAATCCGGATCATCTTGGATACTTTTCGACAGAGGTATATGCCGTCCCTGGACTGGCGGCGGAATCATCTTGCTGAGTCTATCCGCTTCAGCATAGGGCACTTCGAGCACGCGTGCCACGTCACGAACAGCTGCACGCGCAGCCATTTTTCCAAAGGTAACGATGTTAGCGACACGAGACGATCCATATTTTTCGGCGCAATATTCGATCACTTCGTTTCGTCGCGTATCTTGGATATCGATATCGATATCGGGCATCGATATACGATCTGGGTTCAAAAATCGTTCAAAGAGCAGGTCATATTTCAATGGGTCAAGATCGGTAATATTTAATGCGTAGGCTATAATCGACCCAGCAGCCGATCCACGACCGGGACCAAATATTATCCCACGATTTTTACCCCAGTTAATAAAATCCTGAACGATCAAGAAGTACCCGTTGTAGCCCATTTTATCGAGAACGCCAAGCTCCATGTCGAGCCTGTCTCGTTGAGCATCAGACAATGTAGCGCGAATGTCTTCATTTGACATGCCGATAGACTCATCGACTGTCTTCTTTTGATATCTGACAGCAAGCCCTTGGTACACCAATGTATCGAGGTACTCTTTTTCAGTCTCACCGCTCGGAGTATCGAACGTCGGAATCAAAATTTTGCCAAGCTCAATCTCGACGTTGCACCGCTCGGCAATCTTTTTTGTATTGGCAATGGCCTCAGGATGAGATGTTCCCCAACGTTCAATAATCTCTACCGGGTCGGTCACATGAAGCTCGAAATCCTTCAAACTCATGCGTTTTTCATCGCTCAAGAACGATCCAGTCCCCACACAGAGCAGTATTTCATGCGCTTCTTGATCGTCATGGGTCATATAGTGACCGTCGCTGGTTACGACACAAGGAATATCAAGTTCTTCAGAAATTTTCTCTAGATAGCCATTAATCTTGGTTTGCACGTCCCATGCAGTCTTCGATTCAAGATGACCGTGATCTTGCAATTCAAGGTAGTACCTATCTCCAAAAATTGATTTATACCAAGCAGCAATATCTTTCGCCTCTTGGTAATTATCAACCTTCAGTTTGTCACCAAGCTCTCCACTCGCGCAGGCACTGAGGGCAATAATGCCTTCATTATGCTTTTCCAGTAGTTCATGGTCGATACGCGGCTTGTAGTACATGCCTTCAAGATTCGCTTTTGTCGACAGCAGCATCAGGTTATCGTACCCGGTATTATTCATAGCCAGTAGTATCAAGTGATATCGTGGTTTGTCTTTTGAAGGATCCCTGTCAAATCGTGAACGAGCTGCTACATACGTTTCTATGCCAATGATTGGTTTTACATTGCCAGCCTTGCCTGCTTTATAAAACTCTATCGCACCGCTCATCGTGCCGTGATCGGTTATCGCACACGATTCCATGCCAAGCTCTTTCACGCGATCAACAAGCTGTGGCACTTTTGTCAGTCCATCTAAAAGGCTATGGTGTGTGTGATTATGCAAGTGTACATAATCAGAAGCTGTCAGTGTATTCCCCATACTACTACTTAGTATACCGAACCTAAACGCAAAACTCTGTAGTCAAAATTATTCCCTTGGTGATTTGAGGGTACTGGTGATTCCTTCGAAGAAATCGCCAAGCGGTGGAATGAAGTTGCCCAAAAAGGTTAAAAACCATATGAGCAGCGCGATTACAACGGTACCGCCAATGACAGTACCTGCCCCAACAAAAATGCCACGGAAAAAATTCAACTTGTATATTTGAGCTCTCGATCGGTTAAAGTCGTAGAACAGTTCTTCAAGCACTTTCTTACGAGCGCCAATTTCATTGCTCTTCTTACGTTTAAGTTTTATTTTTTCAATAAAACCTGGTTGAGAGCTATCCGATTTTTTCGTGCTTTTCGAATCTTTTACCATATCAGTACTGAAAAATTACTTCTTGTTAAAACTATTTTTTGCGTCTTGTACTGCATCGTTTGCACGACTTTTTACATCAGCAGCTTTGTTTTTCACATCTTTCGACACTTCATCAGCTTTTTTAACAGCTTGATCTTTTTTCTTTGCAGCTTCAGTCTTTAGCTCTTCGGCTTTGACCTTAATGTCTTCACGAGTTTCTTTTCCGCTTTTTGGGGCTGTCAATACTCCGGCGACGACGCCTGCGATTGCTCCAAAAACTGCTCCTAATGCAACGTTACCCTTTGCCATAATCTAATCTCCTTCGTGTTATTTCTTCGTTAACTTCTTGAATTGTTTCATGAGAACTTTACCCAAGTAAGCCTGCGAAGTAACTTTTGAAATATTCGCAGTGAATGCTTCTGCATTGGTCACTGCTTTGTCAGCAGCAGACGTTATTTTTTTAATTTGTAGTGTCACTTTTATCAGTAACCCTACCAGTACAATTCCCACGACGAGAAAAATCGCCAAGAAAATTGAAAGAATAATAACGAGTATTTCTGTTGCTTCCATACTATCTAGTGTAGCATGTCACCGGCGTAGCTTAAAATTAGCTGGAAATTCGCTTGTGCATATAGTCACGAAGCGCGTCTCCAAATTCTGGATGATTCAAGCCAAAATCAATGGTCGTCTTTAAGTACTCGAGCGGATTTCCGGTGTCGTAAAACCGTCCTTCAACAATATCCCTCGCATAAAATTTATGGCCATCTTCGATCATTTGCTGGATCATCGGCTGAAAGGTGAATTCGCCATTACCCGGTTCGTGCAGCTTCGCGGCTTTTTCAACGTAGGCGATGAACTCGCCAGGCAATAAGTATTCACTGACGCTCGCAAGATTAGATGGTGCTGCGTCTTTTCCAGGCTTTTCAACGATCTCTTTCATGTCTAGCGTCGTGTTGTCTACTTGATCGCCAGCAGCTATGCCGTATTGTTCGTATTCTTTATCTATCTCTACGCGTTTACAGGCGAATACACCTCCACCGTGTGTGTCATACGCTTCCAGCAGCTGCCGAGTCGCGCTCGTCTCAGCCATAAAAAAGTCATCTGCCCATTTGTAGATAAATGGTTCATCGTCTCCGATCAAATGCGCAGCACTGAGTATCGGTGTGGCGTTGCCATACGGACCCTTTTGACGAACATAAATAAAATTGGCCATGTTCGCTATATTTTCAACTAGATCGATGTAGGGCTTCTTTTTTTCGCCGCCGGCAATTAAGTTGCTAATCAACTCGGCACTTGGTAGGTCAAAATGGTCTTCAATTGCTCGTTTGTTAGAGCTACCAACAATGATAATGTCTTTTATACCAGCCTCAACCAGCTCTTCTACTACGTATTGGATAACCGGTTTGTCGATAATCGGCATCATTTCTTTCGGCATCGCCTTTGTTTGCGGCAAAAAACGTGTGCCGAAGCCTGCTGCCGGAATGATTGCTTTGGTTGGTCGTTTCATGTATTTTTCTCCTTTTGGATATAGTCTTTTGCCATAAATAGTGCCGTCGCATCTGAAACAAGTCCTTCTTTTGCGAATTGCTCCATTTCATCATACCCTACTTCAGCAACCTCAATAAACTCATTCTCGTCAAGTTCTTGGTTGCTCGTCTGGTAGCAACCTCTTAATAGGTAGTAGTACGCGTCATCGTTATGATACCCGTTGCGACAAACTTTACCTAGGTACACCAGCTCATTGTCGCTCGTGTATCCAGTTTCTTCTTTCAATTCACGAAAGGCGCTCACTTCAGGCGATTCGCCGCCGTCGCATAGACCGCCAGGTAATTCGTACAGTATTTTTTCGGGACCAGTTCGAAATTGTTTGGCAACGACTACCTTGTTCTCTTTGGTTAGCGCCACCACACTGACATTATCATTGCCCCAAGTATCAGTCACGAACCTGCCTTCGCTACCGTTCGGTAGTATGAAATGTTTTTCAACAATTTTTCGCCAGCCAAAATCAGTTACGGTATCTTCTTTTGCTCGCTTCCAAAGTTGCATTATAGTCGCTCCTTGATAAGTTTTTGAGCCATTGCCGGATTCGCCTTACCCTGAGATTTCTTCATTATTTGCCCGACTAAAAAGCCGATAGCCTTATCGTTACCAGCTTTGATGTCGTCAACTGCTTTTTGAGATGCAGGGTCGGCCAGCACGTCGTCGACAATGCGAGCGATTTCATCTTCGTCACTGACCTGTAATAGATTCTTTTCTTCGGCGATATCGCGTGGACCCCGCCTGCCATTAACTAGTTCTACGAAGATATCTTTGGCACTCGTGCTCGATATTTCAGCCCCATCTGTCATGCTCGCCAGTTGAATCAGATCATCGACATGCAGCGTACTGTCGTCTCGCGCTGCCGTTTCTTCCTCGGCATCTGCCACTGTGCTTGAAAACCAATGGGCAACGCGTGTAGCCGCTGAGTTACCAGCTTCGTGTTGCACTTGTAATACAATCTTCGCTCTCGACTGGTCACCAAGGAGTGAGTTTGTCACTGAGGTATCGAGCGATAGGTCTTGCCATGCCTCGCGGAATGCCGGCGGCAACATCGGTACCGTGTTTTGAATCTGTTCGATTTCATCATCACTCAATACAATTGGCGGTATATCAGGGTCTGGCATGTAACGATAGTCTTGTGCATCTTCTTTACTGCGCTGGCTGACGGTTTTTGCCGTCGCCTCGTCCCAGCCGCGCGTTTCTTGCACAATCGCTTCGCCGCGATCGAGCAGGGCTACTTGTCGACTAAATTCGTATTCTGCCGCTTTTTCAACACTGCGGAAACTGTTGAGGTTTTTCACCTCAGCACGCCTGCCGAGTTCCGACGCACCTTTTTTTGCAACCGAAAGGTTAACATCGAATCGCATGTTTCCATGGAATAAATCACCACGAGTAACACCTGCATACACCATCAAGCGGTGTAACTCGGTGGCAAACGCTCGCGCCTCGGCTGGGCTATGCATGTCTGGCTCTGACACCACTTCAATCAATGGCGTTCCTGCACGGTTCAAATCTACCAAACTATAATCGCTATGATGGGTTAGTTTCCCAGCGTCCATTTCTAGATGTGCGTGATGAATGCGGACTCGCACTGACGATCCGCTGAGCAGCGGCGCATCCACATAGCCAGCAAGAATCGTCGGACTATACATTTGCGTAATCTGGTAGCCATTTGGAAGGTCGGGGTAAAAATAGTGCTTTCGATCGAATCGACTGACGCGAGCAACCTCGGCGTTCATAGCTTTAGCCGCTTTAATAGCCAAATCCACAGCCTTTCGGTTGAGTCGCGGCAGCATACCAGGCAGTCCAAAATCGATGTGGTGCACATTACTGTTTGGCTCGGCGCCGCGCGCATCGTTGTTAGCCGGACTAAACAATTTCGTCTTCGTCGCGAGCTGCACATGGCATTCTATGCCAATCGTCATTTCCCAATCACTAGTAGCCATTAGATTGCCCCTATATCTTTGAGTGCTTGCTTGAACGATCGCAAGGCAGTCTTAGTCGAATCATAGCTTATTCGTACATCGGTCTCGTGGGCAATTTGATTTCGTAGCTTATGCGCCGACCAAACGTTATTTTCACCACTCCACGTGCCGCGCGCAGACTTCATGCGTTCGCCCATGGTGTCGCCCGAAAACCCTTTTTGCTTGAGCGCTTTGTCGACCAGCTTGTCAGCGTTTAATATCGCCAGATGGTAGCTTGGTTGATTGTCTTTATCGACCTGTTGCTCGATTTTAAGCCAGTCAGAGCGGAATTTGTTTTTGTCGAGATGTTTGCTACTTCCTACTTTTGACGTAACGAGCGCCAGCACGACGAACGCAATCACTAAAATAACAATAAAAAATACTAAAATATTTATATTCATACATCCCCACTTTGTTCTTCTACTGTTTTTGCAAATGATAGCAATAATGCATCATCTTTTCTTTGGGCCATCAGCTGGATACCGACAGGCAATTTGCTGGTCGGTCCTACGGCGGCTGGAATACTGATTGCAGGCAGTCCTGCTAAGCTCCCAGACACGGTCATAGCATCTGAAAGATACATAAGAATCGGGTCTTTCGTGTTCTCTCCGAAGCCAAAAGCCGGTTTCGGCGCCGTTGGGCTAACCAGCACGTCATACTGCTCAAATAATGTATCAAACGCCTGAATTAACAGTGTCCGAGCCTTTTGCGCTTGCTGGTAGTAGGCGTCAAAATAACCGCTTGACAGTACGTAACTGCCGATAAGTATTCGTCGCTCATTCTCGATCATAAAGCCATCGTTGCGGGTCATGCCATAGAGTTCCGAGAGGGTCGTTGCTTGCTCGCTGCGCTTGCCGTAGCGAACGCCGTCGAACCGTCCCAGGTTACTACTAATCTCTGCCGGTACGATGATGTAGTACATGGCAAGTGTGTGCTTGACGATAGGTAGGCTTACCGACTCTACGTCGTGGCCTGCGTCTTTGAACGCCTGTATTTTTGCTCGTACCGCCCCTAGCACTTCGCTATCGACGTCATCAGTCATGAGTTCTTGAATGACACCGATTTTGAGTTTTTTATCGAGCGTTGCTGGCTCGAAATAATCGGGTAGCGATGTCATGTCATTGTCATCGCGACCAGCCATGATTGACATGACAAGCTCTGCATCGATTGCAGTCGTCGCGAAGCAGCCCATTGTGTCGGTGCTGCTTGCCATAGCCAGCACGCCGTATCGACTGACCATGCCGTATGTCGGCTTGTAGCCGACAACGCCGTTAAAGCTGGCAGGCTGGCGAATCGAACCGCCCGTATCCGTTCCGAGGGCGAATGGTACAATATCGAGCGCAGTTACAACTGCTGAGCCACCAGATGATCCTCCGGCAACTTTCGTTGGGTCAACCGCGTTTTTTGTCGGCCCATACGCAGAGTTTTCAGTACTACCACCGTGAGCAAACGCATCAAGGTTTGCCTTGCCGATACAAATCGCGCCTGCAGCTTCGAGTTTTTCTACAGCCGTCGCTTGCAGCGGTGCGTCAAAATCTTGCAACATTTTACTGGCAGCAGTCGTCGGCGCGCCGAACGCCAGGTAGTTGTCTTTCACGACGAACGGGACTCCGGCGAGCTTGCCGGTTATCTCTCCAGCATCCACTTGAGCTGCGCGCTCCAGGGCACGTGCTTCAGTCAAAGAAAGGAGAGCGTTATATGATTCGTGTTCTCGAGCTTTTTTGAATGCCTGTTTCACATTTTCAGTTGCCGTATGCCCGGCGTAATCAGCGATGGTAGTCATATTACAATACTTTCGGAACTTTTATATGGTTGTTATGTGTGTCGGCCGGTAGCGATAGCAACGTTTCTCGGTCCACGCCGTTATCTACCTCGTCGTCTCGAAATATATTCGTTAGGCCAGACAGATGATAGGTCGGTTCTACCCCATCGGTATCTAGCTCTTTCAGTTGGTCAATGTAGCCTAGAATGTTCGAAATATCTGCTTGTAACGCTATCTCTTCGTCATTGGTCAGTGTTATAGCACTTAGCTGTGCCAGCCTTCGCACGTCATCTTGAGTGATTTGGGTCATTACTGTATTCTAACTTTTTTGCTGTATTTCAGCAATTGTATCGCGCAAATCAGCCGCCTTCTCAAATTCGAGATTGGCACTGGCAAGTTCCATCTGTGCGCGAAGCTCTTTGACCAGTGATGGATACTCGTCTTTCGGAATTTTCTTGAGATTCAGTTTTTTCGCGTTGTCCTTTTCTTTCTTCGGAATAATTGCACGTAATCCTTCGCCGATTGCTTTATCGATGCTCGTTGGCGTGATGCCATGTTTCGTGTTGTAATCTTCTTGGATTTTTCTTCGTCGAGTCGTCTCGTCCATGGCAGCTTGCATCGAACGGGTAATATTGTCGCCGTACATGATGACACGACCCTGCTCGTGACGTGCCGCGCGACCAATCGTCTGTATCAGCGCACTTTCTGAACGCAAAAATCCCTCTTTGTCGGCGTCGATGATTGCAACCAAACTTACTTCCGGAAGATCAAGCCCCTCACGCAGCAAGTTGATACCAATCAACACATCGTATACACCCGAGCGAAGATCGCGAAGAATGTCGCCACGTTCCATCGTATCGACTTCAGAGTGGATGTAAGCAGTTTTCATGCCAAGATCAAGTAAATGCTGTGACAAGTCTTCGGCCATTCGCTTTGTCAGCGTCGTCACAAGCACGCGTTGTTTTTTCTCAGTTCTATCGCGAATCTCGGCAATCAGATCATCCACTTGCCCCTCGCTTGGTCGAACTTCAAGGATTGGGTCGAGTAGACCGGTCGGCCGGATGACTTGCTGTGCAGGTTCTGGGCTATGCTCCAGCTCGTAGTCGGCAGGTGTTGCCGATACATATATCGCATTGTTAATATGTCGATTGAACTCTTCAAATTTGAGGGGTCGGTTATCGAGCGCCGAAGGTAGCCTGAAGCCGTGGTCTACCAAAACTTCCTTACGTGCCCTATCGCCGTTATACATGCCTCGCACTTGCGGTAGGCTCATATGACTTTCGTCGACAAGCAGCAGCCAGTCATCTGGAAAATAGTCGATAAGCGTTGCCGGCTGCTCACCTTGTTCACGATTCGTCAGGTAACGCGAGTAGTTCTCGATACCTTTCACAAACCCGGTTTCCTCTAGCATTTCGATATCGTATTTTGTGCGTTGTGCCAGTCGCTGTGCTTCCAGCAAGCGATCATGTTTTTCGTACCATGTCACTCGCTCATCAAATTCTTTTTTGATTTTTTCAATAGCAACAGCTAGTTTCTCTTTTGGCGTCACATAGTGTGAGCTTGGGAAGATTTGCAGCTCTTTCGGCTCGCCCAGTATTTCACCAGTTAGCGGATCAATCCGCGTAATGCGGTCGACTTCATCGCCGAAGAATTCGATACGGTATGCTACGTCACTTCCGGCTGGAAATACATCAACAACATCACCCTTAACGCGAAAGGTGCCGCGGTGAAAGTCGACATCATTGCGCTGGTACTGAATATCAGTCAACAGACGAATAAACTTATCTTGCAATCGCCGCTCGCCGACTTTGACGTGAATTGACATCTCGCTGTAGGCATCTGGTGACCCGATACCGTAAATACAACTAACACTGGCGACAATAATCGTATCGCGGCGTGTCAAAAGTGCCATGGTGGCCGCATGTCGTAATCGATCAATTTCTTCGTTGATCGCGGAATCTTTTTCTATATACGTGTCGCTGCTAGCAATGTAGGCTTCTGGCTGGTAATAATCGAAATAGCTGACAAAATAGTGCACTTCATTATCAGGGAAATATTCTTTAAACTCGCTGTACAACTGAGCGGCCAAGGTTTTGTTATGAGCTAGGACCAGTGTCGGGACATTGCGGTTGGCGATGATATTTGCCATCGTAAATGTTTTACCCGAACCCGTTACGCCGAGCAGCGTTTGCTCACGTTGGTTTTTTTCCAACCCAGCAATTAGCTGCGCTATCGCGGCCGGTTGGTCACCAGTTGGCTGGTAGTTGGTTTTAAGATTGAATGTATTCACTTACTGTAGTATACCGTAGAAGTCATTCGTCGCGAAAGCTACTGATTTTGGTTCGTATACCACAAGCATTTTCAGCGTAACTCTGCTATACTCCATATAAACGTAAAACTATGAAACCAAAACCTGAAAAAGACCAAACCGTATGTATTCCGAAAGACATTGTGCTTCAGTCGGCTATGATTCGACTGGGAAACATCGACGACGAAGTTCAAAGTGGATACAACATTATACGGAAACACGACAAGACCGTTACGATCTTTGGTTCAGCTCGCACCCCTAGCGACGACATCTATTACCAAAAAGCTCGAGAACTAGCCAAGCGACTCGCAGAAGATAATTACGCGGTTATTACTGGCGGAGGACACGGTATTATGGCAGGTGCCAACCAAGGGGCAAAAGAAGCAGGCGGCGACTCGATTGGTTTTAATATTTCCCTACCACATGAACAAACCCTCAACGAATACACAACCGAGTCATACGGGTTCAGCCACTTCGCACCACGTAAAATCGTCATGACGCTATACGCGGACGCCTATGTGTACTTTCCAGGAGGTTTCGGTACTTTCGACGAACTGACAGAAATCTTAACATTGATACAGACTGGTAAGACCAACAAAGCGCCTATCATTTTGTTTGGTAGCGAGTTTTGGAACGCCTTCGATCAATTATCACGCAATGCATTGTTGCCGCATCATACGATCGGCGAAGTCGATTTGAGCCTCTACACTATCACTGATAGCCTTGAAGAGGCATTCCAAATCGTTAAGAGCAACAAGACATACTGCGGCCACTAGTAGTCGTGGCAACGCGCTAAGTAGGCGCTATATCTCGTGCGGCTTGTAGTCTTCCGGTGCTTTTTCGAGCCAGTCTTTAATTTGGTCGAGCGTCTGCAAGCCAGCTTGAGCGCCGAGATGTTGCACTACATTCATGCTATTAATTGGTGCCCACATGAGCGCCGTTTCGATAGATTCGCCAAGCGCAAGTGCTGCAGTAATCGTAGACGAGAAAGCGTCTCCAGCTCCTGTGCGATCCGTAGCAGGTGCGATATCAGGATAATTCGGCATATTGAACAGCTTGCCGTCGTACGAGGCGTATGAACCCTTTCCACCATCTGTCACCACCACCGTGTCTGGCCCAAGAGCGTGCAGTCCATCACATAAGTCTTTGACAGAGTCATATGATTTTTCCGTCACGCCCATAGCTTCTTCGCGGTTCATCACCACTAAATCACTTCGTTTGTACAAGCGGGCTAATTTCTCGGTGCCCCATTCGAAATGATAGCTTCCGGGTTGGAACACTAGCTTTATATCTGGGTTTGCTTCAAGATATTCGATCAAATCCTCGTGTAGCTGCCATGAGTTTTCCCCGATATACGATAGGTACACCCAATCTGGCTTTTTCTGCGGAGCTTTCCATACGTAGCTGTACTTTTCACTATTTACTAGCATCGTCCGGTCGTTACCATAGCGAAGTACGTACCAATAACTAGACTTTTTACCTTGTTCGGTAAACATCTGTGTTGAATCTACACCTTCCATGCGTAGGTGGTGCAACGATTCGCGGCCCGGTTCGTCGTCACCCAGCCACGACATAAGACTTGCATTGATACCGAGTCGAACACACGATATCGCTGAATTCGGCGATGGACCAACTGACCGAACTATGTCGGCTCGCTCATAGGGCGGTTTATCGCCAAACGGTAGGCTCAGACGCTTCGTACCATCTTCGTCGGTATCAATTCTCGCATAGTCTTCGTCGAGCTTTATAAATGCGTCGGTAAAAATGTCACCGATAAACAAGATAGATGGTGCAGTAGTGTCGTCAGACGATTTCATTGTGCTATCTACCGACTCATACTGGTCGTCTTGGTCGTGCTTGAGGCCCATTTGGTCGGTCAGCTGGTGAACGAGCTTGTTGCTTGTCTTATCATGCTCGGCATATCGATGTATTATTTCCATGCGCAACTTTCGTTTGGCATGGTCAGATTTTCGTTTCTCGAACGATAGCTGGTGGTGTGCATTTTCAATAACGTCGTGCAGGTTGAGCGATACGACGTCTCCATCAATTCGGTGCAATACATAGTCGCAGTCTCGCAAGATATTGCGGGCTTGGCCATTTTGTACACTTGCCAGCAGCGCATAATATAGCTCTTTCGCAGTCGTGTCTTTCGTATCGACACCAAACTGTCGCATTACCGTGTGAGATTTTTCGAGCGTATCAGCGACTAGTCTGGCATCGATGTTATCGCTACCGATACTAGCTTCGAGCTGCTGTAAGTTAAACTTAAAGAGCGGGTGATCATTTCCGAGTAAATCTGCAAGTGTATGTGACATGTGTAGCTCCTCTGCTAATTTCTATATACTAGTTTCTTGTAACGGCATGCTGTGTAATTGTGCGCCCTGGTGCAAAATACCTTTTTTGGCTCCGATATGTGTGACGACTGATGTTGAGTTTGCACTCCCGTATATAATCGAGTCTGCTAGGCTCGCACCTGTGGACCATTGGCTCAAAAAACCACTCCCAAACGCATCACCGGCACCGGTTCGGTCAACTACCTTCACATCTTTGTACATACCGGCTTCAACAATTGTTCTACCATCACTTGCCGTGACGCCACGCGGCCCATCGCTGACTATCAGGGTATCGACAAGTGCTAGGCCATGACGCACCAGTTCAGCAGATGTTTCTCCGTGCACTATCTGTTGCATCTCTTCTTTGTTGACCGACAACACGTCGACATCATGCAACAAACCTTTTAAGGCTTCTTTGTGCGCAAGTTCACCTTTGCCCGGATTGAAAAATACGTTCATGCCCTTTTCTTTCGCCTGATGGAATAACTTACTCAGTACGGACATTTGCCCAGCGATGCTCGAAACGTACAGCCAATCAGCATCTATACCGCTCAGATCAAAGTTGTGAATATCGTAATGCGTCGAAGCGCCGCGATACGTGAGGATACTTCGCTCTCCATTTGGAGCAAGTAACAACATAGAGTACCCGGTATGAAACTTCTCGGAATAGCTTACATGCGAGGTATCGACATTTTCTACATCGAGATCATCTATGACAGCTTGTCCAGCTGGGTCATGCGCGATGGTGCCCATAAAAATAGCGTGCAGACCTGCACGCGCAAAGGTAACTGACGCGTTCGTCGCGCCGCCACCAGTGCTAAAATCAATTTTATTTACGTCCGCTTTACCGCCCATTTCGAGCTGCATAACTTGTTCGTGGAGCGATTTGTCGGTAACGGGCTTGAATTCATCGCTCTGGCTCATAAAAACATCTTGCACCGCTGCACCAACAGAAATAATTTTTGGTATTTTCCCACTCATTTACATTAATTATATCACTTATGGTTGCAAATAATTCATGTTAATCCTAAAACTGCAGCATATGACCGAAGTAAGCAAAATATTAGCATTTAAAAATAGCAAGCAAGAACAGTTATTCAAAGCTGGGATTGGTCAACTAATATCGTCTTCGTACGGACAAGAACTACTATGTATAGCCGGCCATAATTTCGACAATGTACAAATGACCGAAAGTCATCCTGATTTTTCCGGCCTGAATTTGCCTATCGATATTTTCATATCACCCATCCCCATTAGTGGATTAGACGCGGATCATCTAGCTACATATGGATTATTTAGAGGCACAAGATCATACCACTCCACTGATGTAAATTACGATAGATACCCAGAAACTATTACAGACAATGGCGCTATCATTCTCGGTGTTGTAGGCTTAGACTCAACAGTACTTCATGAATCTGGCTCAATAGTACCTCGGGGCATGAGCGACCTAAAGAAGATGATTCAATAGAATCAAATTACCGCTTTATCGCTTGAGCCAAACGCCAGAATCTTCTCTTCAATCACAATCTGAACTGCGCCATACACTTCTGGCATTAGTTTAACCACCGCGTATTCGTCGGGGTTTTCAGCGAGCACGCGTTCGAGTGTTTTGCGAAATGCAAAGCGCATATCACTGTTAATATTAACTTTATTCACGCCTATTTTTGCCGCTTCTTCAAAGAAATGCAGCGGCGTGCCTGACCCTCCGTGGAGTGAAATCTGACAGTCAATTGCTTCACGAATTTGTTTTAGCAATACGAGATCAAGCTCCTTAGGTACAGGATATTTTCCATGCAGGTTCCCTACCGCAGCCGCAAATGTATCAATACCGGTGGCGTCTATAAAAGACTTAGCTCCTTCAGGAGTTGAGAATGTCTTTTTTATTTCTTCATAGTCAAACGCTTCTGTGTGAAGGTTACTACTCCCACCAAAATAGTGCGGTTCGCTTTCGACGAGTGCACCGGTATACTTTGCGTACTCAACGACTTCTTTCGTTTTTTCGATTATTTCTTCGGTGGTTGCATCGTGATTCGCCTGTGAAATATCGATATGTATAAATTCAAATCCCTCATCGATTGCTTTTTTGCAGTCTTCTACCATAGGGCTGTGGTCGAGATTTATGTACATCTCAATGCCATACTCTTTTTTGTAGTTATCAACCATGTCTCGAATATTCTCCAAGCCGATGGCTTCAACTTCGCCGTCGCTGACTTCTACGAGAATTGGTGAATTCATTTTTTGAGCTGCACGAGAGACCGCAATCAACGTCTCTTGATTATCAATATTAAAGGCACCGACGGCAAATTTCTGTTGCCGACTACGTTGCATCAAATGACGTGCTCGGGTTGTATTGTCTCGAATCTGACTGATTGTTAATCCCATGTTGTCTCCTAATATCCTGGTTTGTATTGCGGCACTTTGTCTATGAATTCACGAACGTCGTCGATCATTGTTTCGGCTGTTAATTTAAAGTGGACAGCTAGTTCGTCTGGCGTACCTGATTCACCGAATCGATCGTGCATACCCATTCGTTTGAGTGGTGCTGGCATTTGTTCTGACAGCAGTTCCGCTATCGCACCACCGAAGCCTCCAGCGATTTGGGCCTCTTCGGCCGTGATTACTCGCCCGGTTTTTCGAACGCTATTTAAAATTGTTTCTTCATCGAGCGGCTTGATAGTCGGTACATGCACCACTTCGGCGTGGATACCGTCTTGCTCAAGCATGCGCGCAATCATTAACATATGGTAGGTCATCACACCCGTCCCGAGCAAGGTCACATCGTCGCCACTGCGTAGCACATACGCTTTACCAATTTCGAATGGTGAGTGTTCAGTACTAAACACGGGTGTTTTTTCGCGAGCGAGCCGTAGATAGCTTGGTGCATTATTTTCAGCGATTGCCAGCGTCGCCTTTTCGGCTTCAATACTATCGCCTGGCACAACGACCACCATATTTGGCAACACGCGCATCAACGCTATGTCTTCGAGCATTTGGTGTGTCGCTCCGTCCGGACCAACGCTGATCCCCGCGTGTGCACCAACAATTTTGACTGGTTGGTCGTTCAAGCATATCGTCGTACGAATCTGCTCCCAGTTTCGGCCGGGGCTAAAGGCCGCGTAGCTGGCGGTGAACGGAATCTTCCCGGCACGAGCCATACCACTGGCCACCGTCACGAGGTTTTGTTCAGCAATACCGACCTCAACGAATCGGTTTGGGAATGCATCTCTAAACACACTAATCTGCGTACTATCGGTCAAATCAGCACAGAGCGCAACGATTGCTTCATTTTTTTTACCAGCCTCAAGTAGTCCGCGGCCAAACCCTGCTCGATTGGGCTCGCGCGTGACGTCGTCGGACGCGTAGTGGGGGTTCAGTGCATAGTCGGTCATTCGTGTTCTCCTACAATCTTTCCATCGAGTGTTCGTATTTTTCGCAGTGCTTCTTTGGCCTGATCACTATTTGGTGCGCCACCGTGCCATTTATAATCGTACTCCATAAACGGTACGCCTCTGCCAGGGATTGTATGTGCGATGATAACACTCGGCTTTTCTCTAATCGCTCGCGCCATACTGGCAGCATCTTGAATACTCTCAACGTTGTGCCCGTCAATCTCTTGTACATGCCAGCCGAAGTTTTCCCATTTGCCACGTAAACTTTCGAGTGGCATCACGTCTTCCGTATTACCATCGATTTGGATATTGTTTCTATCAACAAACACGCATAGCTGCGATAGCTTATACTTACCAGCAAACATTGCTGCTTCCCATATGTTTCCTTCGTTGAGCTCACCATCACCGGTCACCACGTAGACAAATCGGTGCGGTTGGTTATCAAAATATTGCAAGCTATACGCAACACCTGCGGCTTGGCTGACGCCACTACCGAGCGGACCACTGGTGTTTTCGAGCCCAGGAAGCTTTGTGCGCTCAGGATGGCCTTGCAGCCGCGAGCCAAGTTTTCGTAGGGTCTTCAATTCTTCTTTTTCAAAAAAACCGGCCTCTGCCATTGCCGCGTATTGCACCGGAATCGTATGACCATTTGAGAGAAAGAAGTAGTCTCGTTCGTTCCAATTCGGTTGAGAGGGACGAATGTTCATGATGTCTAAGTACAATGTCGTGACTAGTTCAGCCATTCCCAGTGGCCCGGCTGAGTGACCAGAACCAGCTGCAAGTAGCATATTTATAATGCTTTTTCGAACATCATTTGCTTTATGTTGCAGTTGAATAACCGTCAATTTTTCGCTCATCTATATGACTCCGTGTTTATTAATCTCATTGGTCAACTGCGTGTAGGTTTCAGCCGGATCGGTACTTTTTGCTATCGCACCACCGACATTTAGTACGTCGATGCCCCCTTGCGCGAGCGTAAATGCGTTCTGCACGTTCACGCCACCGTCCCAGCTGATTTCTACACCTGGTTTTATATTTCGTATCAATTGCACTTTTTCGAGCTGCATCATACTGGCTGTACCGCCATAGTGTCCGAGTTCCGCCGTAAAAATCATCACGTGATCGACTTGCTCTATAATATGCTTTACACTCGATGGCACAGTTGAACGCATGAGAGCTACTCCTACCTTTATACCGGACTGCTTGACCATCTGAATCGTTGGTAATAGGTCTTCCTGTGCTTCAACATGAAACGTAATGAGGTTTGGTTTTTTGGCAATCAGCTGCTGCACATGTTCTGATGGCCGAGCTACCATGGCGTGCACGTCGGCCAATATTTCCGCTGGCCACCAAATTTTATCGGAGGGTACCAAAAAGGTTGGTGCGAATTCGCCGTCGCTGACATCGACATGTATTCGTTTCGCAAAGGTTGCGTGAGATTCAATTTTTTCTTTATATTGCTCTTCTGTTTCGACGGTGATGGTTGGTACGATGATACTCATTATCCTAGCTCGTCAATCTGGGCGTTGCGGCGTCTATAACGAGGGCTATTTGCAAACGGCGTATTCAGCCAGGTTTCAATGATGCCCTTCCAGAGTGCATCATTGTCTTCGACAACTCTAGCTGGCAAGCATAGTATATTGCTATCGATGTCATGCCTCGTCATTCGCGCTTCTTTGGCATCCCAAATCACGCTTGCACGTATACTCGTAAAGCGATTTGCCGCCATAGCCATCCCTTGGCCGCCACCACATATTAAAATAGCTCGTGGGTCATCGTGCGTATCGCCGATTACCTGCGTCGCTGCCATCTGTGCAAAATCAGGAAAATCGTCATCTGGATCGAGTTCTGTGCCACCGACGTCGTGCACATCATAATTATTTTTCGCCAAGTAGGCAAATACTTTTTCTTTCAAATAAAACCCCTGATGATCTGCGCCTAAGTAGATGTTCATATGAGTTCAAGTATAAGCGGTATGAAAGCGCTTGTAAAGCATTTTATATTGACATAAATACGATAAATATTTATAATATTATTACCCTGATCTACAGGAATGATTCAGGCAGTAGTAAGGTAGGGATAAAAATGAATTTTCGACCTCCTCCCTGGTGGGTGGTTGTGATCGGCTCTTTATTCATTGGGCCGATCGCTCTCCTCGCTGGCTACGACGCGGCTCAATTGTCTACGCCGAGTTCTGAGCGAGTCCTTGAGGACATGGGCTTCGACGCCGAAGCTACACGTTCAGCCGACCTCTACTCGGTCATCGTGGGCGGGTGCACATTCACTGTTCAAGTACAAGATGACACGGTTACGACCGTTGGCATCAGCCCAGAACATGTGGTTGAGAGCGCACGGCAGCTCGCCGATGAATTCGGCGAAGACTGCTCCTGAGGGCATGCCCTCCGAAATAGCACTCCAAAAGCGCTTAAGACGCAATTGGATTGAGCTCTTTCGGGGGGCTATTTTCGTTTTACTCTTGTGTTTCAACAGATTTCGCAACATCAGCAACAAGTTCAACAAGGCGGTTACTGTAGCCCCATTCGTTGTCGTACCATACACATACCTTTACTAAGTTTCCACCAACGACGCGTGTGAGCGCGAGGTCGACCGTACCCGAAAAACTACTACCGATGTAATCGCGTGAAACCAGCGGCTCGTTTGAAACGCCTAAGATGCCTTGGTAGAACGGATCTTTGGCAGCTTTTTCAAACACACCGTTCAATTCTTCGACAGTCACGTCTTTTGAAAGCAAGGCCGTGACATCTGAAATCGATACAACCGGTGTTGGAACGCGCATTGATATACCGTCGAATTTTCCTTTTAGTCCAGGAAGTGCTTTCGTAACGGCTACTGCCGCACCGGTACTGGTCGGTACGATGTTTTCGGCGGCATTACGACCTTCACGAAGGTCTTTTTTTGGCGCATCTTGCAGCGCTTGACTTGCCGTATAGCTGTGGACCGTCGTCAGAAGTGATTTCTCAACACCAAATTCCGCATCGAGAATGCCCATGACCATACCAAGGCTGTTTGTCGTGCAACTCGCGTTCGAGACAACTTCTGTCGAACCCTTTATGTCGTCGTCATTTGCTCCAATCACAATCGTGTCGACACCCTCGCTCTTAGTTGGACCAGAAATAACCACTCGTTTTGCGCCTGCGGCAATGTGTTTAGACGCACCTTCTTTATCGGTGAAGAATCCTGTCGACTCAATAACCAAGTCAACACCGAGGTCAGACCATGGTAGCGCTCCCGGGTCTTTCTCTGCCAGTACTTTTATCGCCGTACCATTTACTGTCAATCCGTCGTCGGTAGCTTCAACTTCGTGGCCATACGTTCCATAATTGCTGTCGTATTTTAGTAAATATGCCAACGTTTTATTATCGGTGAGGTCATTTACGGCGACAACTTCGATGTCCGAGCGTTCAAACGCAATTTTAAACGCGTTTCGTCCAATCCGTCCAAAGCCATTGATTGCTATTTTGGTCTTGCCCATCTGTACCCCTATGCTTATGTATTATGCTAATGATTATTCACTAGTATATAGCGCTCGGGCGTTTGGTTCAATAATTACATCGTTTTTGCTCGTGGTAATCAATGCAAAACATCATAATTACTTTCATTTTCGGAGAAACTGCGTATACTATACCAAGATAACCATGCATAATTAATCAAAATCACACGACTTTTGGGAAAATGGAGAAATATGGACGGTTCAAGCAAATACCTCAAAATCGGCAGCTATGAAGGAATCAAGGGTCAAGTTAAGAAAGTTGTTCTGCTATATTCCGGCGGCCTCGACACATCGACAATGATCAAATGGATTCAGGATGAGTATAAAGCTGAGGTAATTGCTCTTACTATCGATATCGGACAACAAGCCGACGATCTCGACGAAATCAAACAAAAAGCTATCGACCTTGGTGCGGTGAAATCTATTGTCATCGATGCCAAAGAAGAATTCGCAAACGAATACATCGCAAAAGGCATCAAAGCCAATGCACAGTACCAGGGACGCTACTATCTTTCTACACCGCTTGGTCGGCCGCTACTTGCCAAATGGGCAGTAAAAATTGCCGCACAAGAAGGTGCAGATGCGATTGCGCATGGTGCAACCGGCAAAGGTAACGACCAGATTCGAATGGAAGGTTCTGCGCTCGCACTCAACCCAGATATCAAGATTATTGCACCAGTTCGTGAATGGGGCATGGGACGAGATGAACAAATCGACTTTTGTAAAAAACACGGTATTCCCGTAAAACAAACCAAGGACAAACCATATTCCTACGATGACAACATGTGGGGCGTTACCGGTGAAGGTGGAGAAATCGAATTCCCGTCGATGATTCCCCCACTCGATAAAATTCTACAAATTTGCGCGACACCAGACAACGCGCTCGACACACCAGAGCTTGTTAAAATTGAGTTTGTCAAAGGTATACCTGTCGGAATCGACGACAAACACATGAAACTGACAGAGGTCATTACCTATCTAAATGAACTCGGGGCTAAACACGCCGTCGGTATCGGCCACGTACTCGAAGACCGAGTAATCGGATTAAAAGTTCGCGGCATCTACGAAGCACCAGCAGCCGAGACCATCATTAATGCGCACAAATCTCTTGAGCGATATACAAGCACTATGCGATCAAATAAGTTCAAAGATATTGCTGATCAGGAGTGGGCGTACATGTGCTATGGTGCGTTATGGTTTGACCCATTTATGGATGAGCTCAACGCGTTCATCGACAAAACAAACGAACGCGTCACGGGAACAGTCACCATGCAGCTCTATAAAGGCCAAGCAATTGCCGTCGCGCTTGAAACACCAAACACCGTCTTCGACGAGAAGCTTGCAACCTTCATGAAAGATGATCACTTCAACCAAAATGCATCGGCAGGATTCATCGAGCACTACACGCTGCAGATGAAACTTGCACAGCGACGTGAACGACGGGTGCTGATTGCCATTGGCGGACGAGACAAGAAAGTGAAGCTACTGCCGCAAGTCAAAGAGCTGAACCGACTTGGCTATAAGCTATATGCAACCTACAAAACGCACAAATTCCTACGTGCAAACGATATCGATGCGATTTTAGTGAATAAAATCAGTAGCCCGGAACTAAAGCCAAACCTGCTTGAACTGCTCGATTCGAACCGATTCGACATGATCATCAACATACCGTCCGATTCGAACCGCGAAGAAAGTCAAGAAAAAGAGAAGACTGATGGTCAGACAATTCGTGAAAAAGCGGTTGGCACAAATACACCACTTATCACGTCTGTATCGGTTGCAAAAGATACGATTGAAAAACTTGTTAAGGCTCGCGTCTAAGCCATGACTTGGCAACAAATCGACCCAAAACAAATACTGGTTGATAAGATCATTGCGAATGGTGGGTGGTCAAACACCCACACGCACATCGACCGAAGCTACATTATCAATGAAGATAACTACGGGAAAACGGGTGATAGTTTGTTTGAAAAATGGGACCACCCCGATGAATTTAAAAAGACAGCCACCGTTGAAACAATCGTGAAGCACATGAGCATGGTGATTGAGAATCAACTGGCTCAAGGCGTTACCTCTCTCGGGTCTTTCATTGACTGCGATAGTATTGTTGAAAATAAAAATATCTTAGCCGCCGAGATCATCAAGAAAAAATATGGGGACAAACTCGACCTGAAGTTTATTCATCAACCGATAAAAGGATTCTTTGCAAACCCGGAGGACCGAGTATGGTTCGAAAAAGCAGCCGAGTACGTCGATATTATCGGTGGGCTACCCGAGCGTGATAGTCCGGCAAAATTAGGTCAAGACAAGCGTGCAGAGCATCTCGATATTTTGTTTGAAGCTGGTAAAAAGTTCGGAAAACCGCTTCATGTACACGTTGATCAGCTGAATAGCCCCGACCAACGTGATACCGAACTCCTCATCGAGAAAACCCGTGAACATGGCTACAAAGGCAAAGTAACTGCAATCCACTGTATTTCTGTCGCTGCGCAGGAAAAGTCGTATCGTGAAAAGATATACGCCGGTCTTGTCGAGCAAGACATTACCGTTATCGCCTGCCCTACCGCATGGATTGATAGTCGACGCAGTGAAGTACTAATGCCAGGACACAACTCTGTCACTCCGATCGACGAAATGATCCCGGCGGGGGTCAGAGTAGCACTCGGCACAGACGACATCGCAGACATTTATAAACCTTTTTCCGACGGAGATATGTGGACCGAGCTACGGGTGCTACTCGAAGCAACACATACGTATGATATCGATTCACTCGTCAACATCGCCACTACAAACGGTCGTCGTGCTATGTATTTGGGCTAACAAATGAGGCCAGAAAGTGAACCTGTTCTACCGATGCATTTCACAAGCAGCGTCGCTACGATCAGTGATTTTAGCGACTTGAAACAACTTCTTGATACTGCCAATGAATACGCTAGATCACTTTCAGGCATTCCAACATGGACTAAACTAGAGCATTCATACTCTCAACTATTGGAAAAAATAGTACAATCCGATTGTTTAATCATTCGCAACCGAGATGGTTCACTTATTGCATCGATCAGTATTTCTGATAGCGACACTTACATGTGGGGAGATGAGAAAGGTGCCGACGAAGCGGCGCTTTACATTCATAAACTTATAAAAGACCCTAGAATTGCTGAAAGAGGAATCGGTCGTGTGTTGATAGAGGTAGCCGCTAAAAAAGCAAAAAAGTTACATAAGAAATACTTGCGCTGTGATATCAAGTCAGGCACAAAATTACTAGACTATTACATATCACTAGGCTTTGAACACGCAGGAACAACACACTACAGCTCTAACGGCTTGGAAGCCACGCTGCTAGAGATGCCTGTGGCGTCCTCGCCGGAACTCGAATGATATACTAGTCGTATGGTCCAAGACGAGTTAGTCAAAAATTCGAAGCTATATTACTCTGCCGACGAACTATCCATGATCGAGAGAGCTATTACTATCGCGACCACTGCCCATGAGGGCCAAACACGCAAAAGTGGCGAACCGTACATTATCCATCCCCTTGCCGTCGCCAACATATTGGTCGAGTGGAGAATGGATATCGAATCCGTGGTCGCGGGCATACTACACGACACGGTTGAGGACACCGACTTATCACTCGAACGCATCGAACATGAATTCGGTCGCGATATCGCATTTTTAGTCGACGGTGTCACAAAAGTTTCTCAAGCAAGAAGTGGGATGCGAGATCTCACCAGCTATCTACCAGCGACAAAAGATAATTTGACCAAATTAATGATTGCTATCGGCCAAGATGTGCGAGTGTTGATTATTAAACTTGCCGATCGTTTGCATAATATGCGCACTCTCGAGCACATGCCGCTCGAAAAACAGAAAAAAATTGCACGCGAAACCATGGAAGTATTTGCGCCATTAGCTGACCGACTGAACATGGGGCGTACGCGTGTACAGCTAGAAGAACTCAGTTTTAAATATATGATGCCCAAAGATTTTGACCGCACAAAAACTCTGATGGATAACCGCTTGAAGAAAAGCCAGAAACGACTGGACTCGGTGCGCCGAGAGGTAAAGAAAGCGCTTGATATAGAAAAAATTGAGTTTGAAATGGACGGTCGGGTGAAAAGTGCGTATAGCTTGTACAAAAAACTTGACCGAGTCGATGGAGACATCGATAGAATCCATGATTTAGTAGCATTACGAATCATTGTTGATGATTTGTCGACATGCTATTTAGTACTGAGCGTACTCCATAGCATGTATGAACCGCTGTTCGAACGTATCAAAGACTACGTGGCACGACCGAAACAAAACGGTTATCAGAGCCTTCATACAACGGTACAATCATCGAATGGCCAAGTAATAGAGTTTCAGGTGCGCACCCAGGAAATGCACGAATACGCCGAACGTGGACTTGCCGCGAGCTTTCACTACAACGAGCAAAAAATGACCGATGCTTATAGAAAAGGTCATATAGCCGAGTTGCCAGAAAATCTTCACTGGATAAAAAATCTACAGCTGATGGCCGCAAAGTCTGAAAAAAACGACAGCTTTGATCCCGAAAAATTTCGAATAAATTTATTTGGTAATCGAATATTTATCTATTCACCTAAAGGAGACATATGGGATCTTCCAAAAGGATCTTACCCGCTCGATTTTGCCTACCGCGTCCATTCCGATGTTGCCGCACATACTAGTGGCTTTAGAGTAAACGGCGTCATGAAACCGTTTAGCTATGTATTGCAACACGGTGATGAAGTTGAAATTCTAACCAGCAAAACTGCACTACCGAAAGCTTCATGGAAAGAGTTTCTATTTACAAATCACGCCAAAGTTAAATTACGCCTGCAACTCTCTCGTCAAAATCGAGGGGTCTTCGAAAACATGACATCTCGGTTCAAACGGAAGAAATGACAAAATTTATTGGTTGTTCCAGCGATCGATACACGAATGAATCACTTTTTTCGCTTCTGCTACATCCCCCCAGCCAACAACTTCAGTTTTACCGGGTTTTTTAAGATCTTTATAGTGCGTGAAATGGTGTTCAAGTTGTCGCACAAGCTGCGGGATATCATCAAGTGAATTAATCGCATTTCCATCATCACGATTATCCTGAGGGACAACAACAATTTTATCGTCGACTTCACTGTCGTCGATAAACTTCATGACGCCGATAACTTTCGCTTCGAGCCATACGCCGGTCGAAAGCGGTTCTGGGCATATAATAAGCGTATCGAGTTCGTCACCGTCTTCATCCAGCGTCTGAGGGATAAAGCCATAATTACATGGTTTTGCGAAAATACTTGGTTCGACGCGGTCGAGCGTAAAGGTTGCCGTTTCACGGTGCCACTCAACTTTGAGTCGAGAGCCTTGAGGAATCTCTACAACCGTGTTAACAACTCCGTCATCTACATTTCCTGGTGCGAGCACTTGGTTAAAATCTGCCATTATTCTCCTTATGTTGTTTCGTGTATAGGAGTAGTATACCAAATTTTACCACTCAGAGCGACGAACTCTACCTACACCAAAGACATGCCATCTCTATTAATGGTATACTATCCTGTAATGGCCAACCCAAAATTGCTCTTGCCGCAGGAATACGTGGATACAGCGACAAAACACATTGCACGAGCTAAAAAGCGCGTGACATTTCTTTCAATGATTATTAGCGACAGCCCAGCTACCGACTCATTGATCGATGCCTTAGCCGGTGCTGCCGAAAGAGGCCTCGATGTCGTTGTAGCGGCCGATAACTTTACCTACGGTGAACTCGGTGGCCACTTTATTCCCCTTCAGTACTATTCAAAGCGATCGCGCGAAACAACCAAAATGGCTCGATCATTAAAAAAAGCCGGCGTACAGTTCACTTGGCTGGGCCGATTCAGCGCTATGCCGTTTACTGGTCGTACGCATTCTAAATGTTTAATCGTCGACGATACAGTCTATTCGTTTGGGGGCGTCAATCTGCACGACATTAATCTTACCTATACCGACTACATGTTTGCCGTCAAAGATACGCAGCTAGCGTTTGAACTACACGACGAAGTAGCTCGGCTGATAAAAGCAGACGCTGAAAATTTTTCATATCGAAGTCACGAATTCAGCTTTAAAACACAAAGTAGCGTCCTGGTTGATGGCGGGTTTCAAACCGATTCATTGATATACCGGCGAGCTACCCAGCTTGCTCGTGAAGCATCGGAAGTACTGTATGTTTCGCAGTATTGCCCAGCTGGAAGATTAGCCAGGGAAATTAAACGTGTTAAAAAACGTAAAATTTATTTTAACCCGCCAGCAATGGCAAATCCATGGAATAAACTGGTTATTAGGGTCGGCATGCTACTCAGTCAATACACGACGCTGTACACGAGAAAATCGTACTTACATGCAAAGTTTATTATCTTTACGATGCCCGACGGCAGCAAGACGGCGATCACTGGTTCGCATAATTTTATGCCAGGAACCGTGTTATTCGGAACAAAAGAGATGGCGCTGCAAACTTCCGACAAAACAGTTATCGCGCAGCTCGAGGCTTTCTACAAAAAACACGTTGCGTAAGTATTAGGAATCTTTTTCTTCTTGCACGGTTCTACGCTGCAAGTCTTCGAGGTATTCGCGAATATTGAGAGCAGCTGTTGCACCCTCACCGACGGCACTGGCAATTTGTAGTGTTGCGCCACTTCGTACGTCGCCGCTGGCAAATACACCGTTCATAGATGTTTGCAATTTCGTATCAGTTTTAACTAAACCAACTTCATCAAGTTCAATAGAGGAGTCTTTCAAGAAATCCGTATTTGGTAATAATCCGACAAACACAAAGACACCATCAATCGCAATTGAAGATTCCTGACCGCCCCGTTTTACTCGAACGCTGGTAACTTTTTTGTCTGTCGCGACAATCTCTTCGGTCGTTGTATTCAAGTGCACTGTCACTTTATTTTCATTGACTAATTTTTGCAGCTCTTTTTGAAGCACATCACTAGCTTTTATGGTGCTGCGCACAATAAGATCAATGTGAGTTGTGAATCTAGTTAGGAAAATTGTTTCCTGTACGGCTGAGTTACCGCCACCAATGACCGCCAGCGTTTTATCACGGTAAAATGCGCCATCACACGTTGCGCAGTAATGTACACCGCGGCCAAAGAATTCTTTTTCACCGGGCACACCAATCTTCTTATAGTCGCTACCGGTTGCAATCAGCACCGCTTTGGCTTCGACATTTTTACCATCTACAACGACAGTTTTTGTGTCACCATTGTCTGTGATGTCACTGACGTCACCGTACTCAATCACAGCACCGAATTTTTCAGCTTGCGCTTCCATGAGTGAGGCAAGTTTCATACCTTCAACGCCATCAGGGAACGCAGGATAATTATCAACTCGATCGGTAATAGCAGCCATGCCGCCGACTACACCTTTCTCGTATAGTACCGTCTCGATATCTTCGCGAGTTGTATATACAGCGGCAGCAAGCGCGCTCGGTCCGGCGCCGACCATCACGACATCGTGAATAGTAGTACTATTGTCCATATGCCTCCAGTAGTGCCGCCGGGATTTCTGGTTCAGGTATGGCGGTGAGTGTTTCTACGGGCATCACAATAAAGGTGAGCGGTGTGTTGGGTTTGATGTCGCCACTGCCCTGTTCGCCGTACGCCTTATCGCTGGGGATTGTTAATTTGTAGATGCCGCCGATTTTTTTACCATTCATCGCTTCGCTCCAGCCCTGTATAACACCATTTTGTCGGACAATGAGTGGCGCTTTGAGAGATTTTTTGTCTTGTGCGAGTGAGCTATCGAATATGTTACCGCTTGGGTCAAAGCCAATATAGTAGGCAAGATACGTTGTGTCGCTTTCAATTGTTGCGCCGGTTCCTTCTTTGATCACGTCGACCTTCACTGCTGTTGCCGACTTGGGATCAAATTTTGCAACCTTTGATTGTTGCGGCACAAACGACGAAGCATATTTCTTTGAGAGTTCTGCTGCTCGTTTATCGACTTCCGCCTGTTGATCTTGTTGTTTCTTTTCATATGCGGCCTGATTCTCTTGGTATGTTGCGAGTGCGGCTTCAGTTCGTTTCTGATCGTTCGCATCATTTTGGGGTGTCAAAATCAGTGCTAAAAATCCAGCGAGTGTACCGACAACCATTGCTACTGCGATAACCCATATGCCGACACGTTGTCCTGTACTTGTTGCCATAAGCTCCTATTCTCTTTCTAATTACTCGTACCAGTATAACAAATATCGTTCGCTTATGGTAACACCGGGCCAACGGAGAGCATGAAGCACAACAACAGTATCATGAACAATGAAATACGAAACATTTTTTTTGCCCACTCGCTACTATCGGTCACACGGAATCCTTCATACGCGATCGTTACCCAGTATAGTCCCGCCAGTAGCATAACCCCAACGTATACCCAGCCGGTATACCCCAGGGCGGGCAGCAGTAGCGTCGTTATCACATATAACACGGTGTAGACAAAAATGCGTAGAACCGTCGCCCGAGTACCGTGAACTATCGGCAAAAGTGGAATACCGGCAGCTTCGTATTCTTTTTTTCGGTAGATGGCGATCGAGAAGAATTCTGCGAACTGCCAAAAATACAGTAGTAAAAATACGATGATTAACCCAGCATCGATTGAGCCGGATACCGCAGCATAGCCAGCTGCAATTGGCATTGCACCAGAAACGCTGCCGATCGCGGTTCCATGGACTGATTGCCGCTTCGACCACGCCCCATAGAGCCACACATACGTTACATATCCTATACTCCCAATGATAAACGTTAGCATATTCGTGTACACATACAGTATTGCTGCACCGATGCTACTAAGTGTAATGGCATATATAAAAATACGCCGGGGCGATATAACGCCGGTTACGCTTGGCCGCTTTTTTGTCCGGCTCATCTTCGCATCAATATCACGGTCTAGGTAGTTGTTGAGTGCGCACGCCCCAGATACTATAAAAACCATACCTAGCGTCATGCCGAGTAGCAGTAATCCGTCAATATTTCCAGCTGACGCCAGAAAAAATCCCGCCATTGCCGTCAATACGTTCCCGTACATAACTCCCGGCTTCGTTAGCTGGTAATACGCCGTTATTTGCTCACGCAACATAGACGCTAGCTAGAACCCTTTTTTATTTTGCTCAAGCATATATTCTTGCATCGCCTCGCCAGAGGTGTGCATTCGATAATTCAAGTTATACATGACCCAAATAGAACCAGCTACCACAACAGTGATCATGATCATGCTCGACACAAACCCAATCGATTTCCATCGAGGTTTGGCTTCGGCTTGCACGTGAAGGAATGTAACGAGCTGTAGAACCAATTGTAAGAATGCCAGTATCAGCACAAAGAATGCGATACTCATAGGTTTTTCAAACCATGAGCTAGTTACTGCCAAGTAGGTAATGAGGATGAGTGATGCAGAGCCGACACCGCCAACAACGTATCGTTTGGCAGCCGCGTTATATGATTCGTGCTGGTTCATGCGTAGACTCCAATCACGTACACAACGGCAAATATAAATATCCAGACTAAATCAAGGAAGTGCCAGAACATGGTAAATAAGCTCAGTTTCCGTACATGATTATCGGATACCACCGGTTGCTTCGCCAGGGCAACAAACAGTACCGATGCCCAGATTAGTCCAATAAAAATATGCAGTCCGTGTGTACCGACGAGGGTAAAATAACTCGACAAGAATGCGCTGGTTGTCCAGGAATTACCTTCAGTAGCCAGTGCGATGAATTCGTTCAGCTCTAAGGCTAGGAATCCAACACCTAGTAGTATAGTTGCACCAAGGAATACCAGTGCCTGTTTTTTCATGCTAAACTTCATCGAAACAAGGGCCATGCCACTGGTCACGCTACTCGCCAGCAGCACGAGTGTTTGAGCCATAACGTAATTGATGTCAAATACTTCGGCTGCAGTCGGTCCATCGGCAACGCCAACACGTAAGATGTAAAAGGTTGCAAACAGTGAGGCAAACAGCATGAGGTCGGTCATCAGGTACATCCAAAATCCTAGCTCTGCCGTCGCATTTTTTTCGGATACTGTCGTGTGCGTACTCATGCGGCTACTCCCATCTCATCTGCGAGTACTTCTTTTGTAATAACATACGTCGTGTCATCGTTCATTGTGCGCGTAATGACGAGTACAATAATCGCGACAAACGCAAGACCGACGAGCCACCATAAATGCCAGATGACGCCAAAACCGAATAGTCCAGCAGCGATCGCAATATAGAAGCCAAGCGGACTATTTTTCGGCATTTCGATGTCTGTTAGTACGCCTTTGTTCTTTTGCCTATGCTCTTTCTCATACCACCACTGGTCCTGATGCTCGACGATTGGTGTGATTGCAAAGTTATAATGCGGCGCGGGGCTCGGCACCGACCATTCAAGCGTGCGGCCATTCCATGGATCGCCACCTACCACATATTTTTTACGATTTTTTATACTGACAGCAATCTGAAGAACCATTGCAAATATACCGGCACCGATCACCATAACACCAATAGCCGAGACAATGAACAGCGGCTGCCAGCTTGGGTCAGTATAGCTATCAATACGGCGAACGGCACCCATCAGGCCGAGTGCGTAGAGCGGCAAAAACGCCAAAATAAAGCCGATTTGCCAGAGTGCAGCTGAAGCTTTCCCCAGTCCCTCGTGCAATGTAAAGCCAAATATTTTTGGGAACCAGTACGTGATGCCGGCAAAATATCCAAAGATAACGCCACCGATGATGACATTGTGAAAATGTGCAACCAGAAACATCGTGTTATGAACCTGAAAATCAAGCGCTGGCACCGACATCATCACTCCCGTTGCACCACCAATCGTAAAGGTAACCACGAAGGCCATAAACCACCACATGGGTGAAGCGAATAATATCCGACCGCGGTACATCGTAAACAACCAGTTGAATATCTTTACGCCGGTTGGTATGGCTATAATCGCTGTCATAATTCCAAAGAACGCATTGACGTTTGCCCCTGCCCCCATGGTGAAGAAATGATGCTGCCACACGATGAAGCTGAGGAACATTATGCCAATCAGCGCTGCAACCATGGTTTTATAGCCAAATATTGCTTTGCGCGCAAATGTCGCCACAATTTCACTGTAGATACCGAACGCGGGTAACACCAGAATATAGACTTCTGGATGCCCCCATGCCCATATCAAATTCACATACAGCATGGGGTTCCCCCCACCCGTAGATGTAAAGAAGTGCATATCGAATACCCTATCGAGGGATAGCATTGCCAGCGTAGCCGTCAGTACCGGGAACGCTAACATTATTAAAACCGTCGTAACTAGCACACTCCAGGCGAATATCGGCATCTTCATCAATGTCATACCAGGTGCGCGACATTTTATAATCGTCACGAAGAAGTTGATACCAGACAGTAAACTGCCGACGCCAGCAATTTGCAGTGTCCACAGCCAGTAATCAACCCCTGGACCTGGGCTATACTCTAAGCCGGTTAACGGTGGGTACCCAAGCCAGCCACCTGCTGAAAATCCACCGAAGATCAACGCAAAATTCACTAAAATCATACCCGCTGCAAACAGCCAGAAGCTCACAGAGTTTAAAAATGGGAAGGCGACGTCTCGTGCGCCGATTAGTAACGGCAAGGCGACGTTAATAAGACCAAACATTAGCCCCATAGCGACAAAGAAAATCATAATCGTGCCGTGAGCCGTAAATACCTGCTGAAAGGTATCTGCGTCAATCGGGCCTTGCTGACCATTGGCGGCTATCGCCGTTTGCGCCCGGATCATCAGTGTATCCGCAAAGCCGCGGATCAACATCACCAACGCGACAACGATATACATCACCCCAATTTTTTTCGCATCAAGCGACGTAATATATTCTCTCCATAGCCATTTCCATTTCTTGAAATATGTCAGCAGTGCGGCAATGCCGAGCACGCCAAGTGGCATGCCAATGGCTGCGCCAATAGTCGCGGGATCACTCGGAAAGTATTCGGGGGACATTCGGCCAATCAGAAAATCAAACACATTCATCACTGCATACCTCCATGCGACATACCCTCGTCCTTGTGCGGAACAGATTCATTTCCTGCCGGGCTATTAGTCATATATTTATTTACAATTTCCCCATACAGACTGACATCATTCAAATTATATGCCAACTCCTGATTATTTTTTGAAGGCGCAGCAAGCTCTTCATATAGCTCGGTATCGATGTCTGGCTTATTCAGTTTTGTATCACTCACCCATGCATCAAATCTTTTTTTATCCCACGAATGGACGACCATTGTCATGTCCGAATAGCCGACGCCATTGATGTTTGTTGAATAGCCCTTAAAATCACCCTGCTTCGAGGCGATGAGATTAAGCTGGCTATTCATACCATTCATGGCGTATACTTGCGAACCAAGCGCTGGCACCCAAAATGAGCTCATTGGCGCATCGGCAGTAATCTTAAATGAAATTGGGGTGTCTTCGGGAATTGGCAATTGGTTCAGCGAGGCGACACCGAGTTCTGGGTAGATAAACAGCCACTTCCACTGTAGTGCCACTACCTGCACGTTGATCGTCTCTTGTTCAGAAATAATTTTTTTATATGGATCAAGACTATGGCTCGTTTGGATTGTCACTACCGACAATACGCCGATGATGGCAATTGGTATCCCCCACCAAATAGACTCGAGCACCACACTGTGCGTAAAGCTTGGGTCATACTTCCCTTTTTTATTTTTTTCACTGTACTTCCATGCAAAAATACCCAGCATGACAAACACCGGGACGACGACGAGCGAAATAAGACTGACAGTAAATATAAAGAGGTTGCGTTGCTGGTCAGCAATGTCTCCGCCTGGCGCTAAAACATCAAATTGCTTGCCTTGGAGCAACCACCAGCCTAGATAGACGAGCATGCTGGCAATACCAATGCCTATTACTGGGCCTATCAATCGTCGATTCATTGTCTTCATAATAGCTCTTATGCTAATTCAGTGCAAGGTATTATACTTGTTGGCCGTCACTGTGACGAGACACGGATTGGATGATTTGCGCTACCTCTGTATCGCGCAGGGTCCGGTCATGACTCGTTACGCGTATGCGCAGGGTGACTGTTTTGTATGAATCACTTTCTTCAGGCATATATATAGAAACAGGGTGGACCGAAATATCAAATGTTGGTGCGACCTCACGTAACGTGCGTCGTGCGTTGCTTTCAACCTCTGCGTACGAAACGTCTCGTGCAATTTTAAGCGAGACGTCTTGCGTAACAGATGGATATTTACTGAGCGGAGCATACCGACTTTTTTGCGTTGAATAGATTGACACAAGTCCATTCAGGTCGAGTGTCAGTGCCGCAGCATAATCTGGTAACTTGAACTGTTTGCGCACAGACTGCTTTAGCTCGCCAATCATCCCCACGAATACATCATCCGCAGTCTCAACCATTGCTGAGCGTTGTTGGTTGAACGGTGCAGTGATGGGGTAATCCATGACCTCAGGAATCGTTTTGTATACAAAGGTTGTTCCAAAATCGTGTGCCAGGTGATCGAGTTGTCGTCTGAGGTGGAAGTACGCGGCCCCATCGTGCGGTTTCTTACTGGCGTATACCGCATCAACAAATTCTAGCTCACTCGGCAGTCCTTCGTCATCATCGGCGTGGAATTTTTTATTATGCCCTTTGCCAATCTCAAACAGCGTAAATTCAGCATGTCCCGCTTTTATGTTTTGGTGCACTTTATCGAGCAGGCTTGGCAACACAGACAGTCTATAATACTCAAGGTCTGGGCTGAGTGCGTTACCAAGTTTGAAAGCTTGTCCGGCGTCTTGGCCGGCTCGGGTTAGCACTTTTTCATTCACAAAACTATAGGTCAGTAGCTCATTTGCTCCAGAAGAAACGAAGCTCCTACGCACCGCGTCTTTTGTCTCACGTTGCACGTTCTTGGCTGGCGGTTTCAAGGAACGATGCGGTAGCTCAAGCGGCAGCTTATCAAACCCATACAGCCGACCAACTTCTTCGACTATGTCTTCTGGAAGTTCGATATCGGTCCGCCAAAATGGAGCCTGAATTTGTAATGCTCGTTCATTTGGCTTTACCATAAACTCTGTATTGCTTAAAAGCTCGACTATCATGTCTACCGAAAGACGTAGGCCTAGCCGGCTGTTGATAAATGAGTCAGTAACCGATACAACGGTCGAAGTATGAGCATCGGCTGAACTATCACTTTTTTGACTACCATCAATGTCATACACCGGGCTCGCTTGCGTTCCGGACATGCCATCAAAATTCAGCAATGCAGCAAGCACTCGCTCATTTTGTAGTGATGACTGCCCTTTATTAAACCTCGTGACGGCATCTGTAAATATTCCGTGACGCATGCTAGTTTTCCGCACCGTATACATGTCGAACGTAGCGCATTCTATAACAATATTTTTCGTATTGGCCGATATTTCGCTGTCTCCACCACCCATGACGCCACCAAGTCCAACCGGACCTTCGTCATCAACAATTACAATATCTGTTTCATCTAGCGTATATGATTTGCCGTTCAGTAACGTGATCTTTTCGCCACTTTTTGCGAAGCGCGTTCCCAGGGTATGTCCTCGCAATTTGTCGTAATCGTACGCATGAGTTGGCTGTGAGGTCAGTAGCATAATATAATTCGTGACATCAACAATGTTATTTATTGATTTGCTACCGAGTCGTGCAAGCTCGCACCTAAGCCATAGTGGACTTGGTTTTATCTCGACATCTTTCATTGCGACTGCCATAAACCGGGGGACTTTTTCTTCCGCATCGTTCACTACGGTCAGTTCAAGTTCAGTGGCTTCAGGAAACTCAGGAATACTTAGGTACCAATCTGGGCTAATGAACTGATTGCCTTGTATGCCGGCAATCTCTCTTGCAACCCCGAGTTGGCCAAAACAGTCCGGACGGTGAGTAAACATCTTGTTTTCGATATCTATGATTGTATCGTCGAGACCAAAAGCTTCAGCGAAGCTCGCCCCTGGTTTTATTTCTACATCGTTTGGCTTCCATTCATCCGGATCGATTTCAATAATCCCATCGTGATCATCACCGAGCCCAAGTTCACGCGCGCTAGCGAGCATACCATCACTCATTAAGCCGCGAAGTTCGCGAGCACTGAGTACAAATGGCTCTTTATCGTCGAACGTCGATGGCACAGTAGAACCGGGCGGAAGCCAGACGACAAACATGCCATCTCGTACATTTGGCGCACCACAAACAACTTGAATCAATTCGCCGGTGCCAGCATCTATCTCGCAGACGTTGAGCTTGTCAGCATTTTCGTGTTTCTGGCAATGTACGATCTGTGCGATAGTCGCACCTTCGTATTTTTTACCAAAATCAACGACTTCTTCCACACCGCCAAGCTGTGAATTTATTTTAGCCACTAATTCATCGACAGAAACATCAATTGTCGTGAATTGTTTTACTGTATTAAGGCTTACCTTCATTCATCATCCTTTCCTGCCAATTCGACAAATGTATCACCGTTAGCTATGCGATCTGATACTATCGATAATTTAAATTGTTCGATCATCTAAAACTGCCTCAAAAAGTCTAATTTACCACTCTCAAAATGTCGAATATCTTCAATATTGTGTTTCATCATAATCAGTCGTTCGATACCCACGCCCCACGCAAAACCTGTGTACACTTCTGGGTCAATGCCGGCAGCTTTCAATACGTTCGGGTGAATCATGCCACAGCCAAGAAGTTCTATCCAGCCGGCGTGCCCGCAAATGCTACAGCCTTGTTTGTCACAAAATGGACAGCCGAGGCTAAACTCGAAACTTGGCTCGGTAAAGGGAAAGTAGAACGGGTTGATACGTACGTCGAGTTCTTTTTCGAAATAGTTTTCGAGAAAGGCCTTAAGCGTCGCGACCAGCATACCGGCGTGTACATCCTTCGCAACATATACACCTTCGCATTGATAAAAAGTGTGTTCGTGCCGAGCATCGAGGTCTTCGTTACGAAACACACGGTCTACCGAAACTGCAGCGATTGGCTCGCCATTTTCTAAGTTTGATTTGAGAGCTTTCATAATTCTATTTTGCATCGTGCTTGTATGCGCCGGTGCAATCAGTGGCTCGCCGTCTGTATCGGTTTCGACGGTCATAAATGTATCGTAATCGTCGCGTGCTGGATGACCCTTCGGAAAATTGAGTACTTCAAACATGTGGTACTGGTCGTCAATCTCACGTGATTCAAAAATCTGGAATCCCATGGTTTGGAAAATTTCTGCCATCTCGGCAATCTGCTGTGAAATGGGATGGATCGAGCCGCCATCAACTGGCAGCAAATCTGGCAACGAGGTATTGGCGTCGAATGGAGCAGTCACGTCGATCGGCGCAAGATCCTCAGACCTGTCTGCCTCGGCACTAACTTTTTCTTGCAGCTCTTGGCGCAGTGCATTCACTGCCTGTCCATATTCGGACCGCTGCTCGCTCGGTACGTCTTTAATCGACTTTAATAATTGCTTTAGTTCCGCAGCCTTTAAAACGTCACTTTTTATTTCAAGTGTGTCGTAGCGTGACAATAATTCGTCACGTACAGATTGTATGTCGGCAATTGAGCTCATCTGTTAAAAGTATACTATAAAAAGACTATTTTAGCGGTACGCGACAATAATCCATACCAGCAATGACATGAATCCGATAAAGATAAGTGCCCATACCCATGCTAAACTTGTCGTTTGTTTTGTATTTTTTAAATACGCAGAATCAGTAATGCCATCGGGCAACTCTTGTTCTTCTTGCAACTTCTTTTTACGAGCGTTTTCCGCCACGTTAGCAGCGACTTCTTCTTGTAGCTTGGTACGGGTGTTTTCTTTGTTTACAAATAATGCCATGTGTCTATTGTACCACTCTGCCGTAGCTTGACAGGCTCTCTCATGTAATATGCTATACTATTGCCATATTCAACTATAAGGAGGGAATAGTATTTATGGCAACAAAGAAAACTGCCGCAAAGTCTAAGAAGACGACGAGAAAACCTGCATCCGCAGCGTCAAAAACGACGACAAAAGTAACGACGGTAAAAGCCGCTTCGAAGCAAACGAAGCCAGCCGTACGCGCACCGAAGGTAGCTTCAGCAAGAGCTGCTCGATCAGAGAAATTCAGCTTTAGTCGATCGCCCCTACTCGCGGCTTCTATCGCCGAATTCGTGGGAACATTCCTACTCGGGGCCGTTGTACTCACCCAACAAGCTGCTCCACTAGCAGTATTCTTTGGTGTTGTTGCAATCGTGCTCGGAATCGGCCTCGTGTCAGGTGCACATATTAACCCGGCTATTACTGTCGGTGCATGGGTCACTCGTCGTATCGGCGCTGCTCGTGCTACTGCCTACATCGTCGCCCAGGTACTTGGTGCATTGCTTGCGCTCGTTATCGTGAACGCATTTGTGTCATCAGCTGCCGACGTATCGCCAGAAGCTGCACAGCTTGGACAACAGTCAGCAACACTGTTCTCAGCCGTCGAAATACCTGAAGGTAAAGAATGGTTACTGCTATCTGCTGAAGTAATCGGTGCGATAATCTTCGGATTCATCTTTGCCGCTGTTACTCGTGAACGCAGTCGTGTTGCACATGCCTTCGGCATTGGTGGAGGTTTGTTCCTCGCACTACTGATCACGTCACAGTTTGCAACCATTGCTGGAACCGCAGGAACAATCCTCAACCCAGCTATTGCCGCAAGCTTGCAAGCACTTTCATGGAGCGTCTGGCCACTACTGATTTACGTAGTGACACCGGTTGTTGGAGTCGTTATCGGCTTTGCACTCCAGGACCTCATTAAGAATGAGAGTCAAGATGACGTTGTAGCCGTCATCTAAGTAGAACCTTCTACCTAGTAAATCCCGCTCGTATGAGCGGGATTTTTTAGTATTCGTCGGCAGATGGTTTATCGATAAGAAGCGGTTCAACGCTAGGGTCATTGTCTGCAATCTTCACCACGTCCTTGTCTACCTTGGCAAGTTCTTTGTGAGCGTTATTGTAATGATTGACAGTTGTACCTAAGCTGCCGCCAAGTTTTTGCATAAAAGTCTCGAACTTCGAAATATGCACGCCAAGTTTACCCACCCGAATCTGAATATCCTTGGCTTGTTCCTCAATCTGCAAGCTTCGGAGCCCTTGCAGCACGGTCTGCAGATACGCCATAAAGCTTGTTGGGCTGACGATAATTACTTTCTTATCGCGAAAGGCGTATTCGATCAAATCGCGTGAGCTACCACCTGTACCAACATTGTTGATCAGTAGGTCATAATAGAGCGATTCACTCGGGATAAACATGAACGCAAAATCCATCGTTTTTTCATCTGGACGAATGTATTTACTCGTCTCATCGATTCTCATTTTAAGATCAATTTTTACTTTCTGCAGCAATACGTCACGCTCCTTGCCGCTCGCTTCAATCATGCGATTGTAATTTTCCAAACTAAATTTACTGTCTATCGGCAATATTTTCCCTCTTTCCAGAAACATCGCCGCATCGACGATATCGCCGTTGTTAAATTTGTACTGCATCTTATATTGCCCAGGTGGCAAAACATTTTCGAGCACCGATTCCAGATAGTATTCACCAAATACGCCTCGTTGCTTTGGGTTCGACAGCACGTTTTGCAGCGTCTTCAGCTCGTCGGCCACGTCAACAACACGGCGGTTCGTTTCGTCAAGCTTGGCAAGACGCTGCGTGACTTCACTGACCAACTTTGAACTCTCCGAGAGTTGCTTTCCGACCGCATTTTGAACAGACGTGTTGCCACGTTCCATGCGATCACCCATGTCTTTCTGCAACAATGCGATGCTTCTCGTCAGTTCAACGACGTCAGTTTTCATAAGCTCGACGGCAGTATTATTCTTTAGGTCTTTTAGACGCTGGTTCATAATAAAAATAACCAACCCAAAACCGACTATAACCACTGCTAATATTATAATAACCATAAGTTGTTCCATACTCGTAGTATAGCAGCTGATTGGTGACTTGCGCGGCTACGAGTTAACGAGAAGCCGTAATAGAATGAGGAAGACGATACCGACGCCGACTGCAACATACAGATTGCGAAGCTGCACTATCCAAGCAAATGCGGCGTACGCAAGACCAAAGATCAACGAAAGCGCCAGTGTAAACATCCACCATGGCAACTCAACGAGTAATGCTGGCAAGCTCCATAGACTAATGGTCGCAAACAAGACAACCAACAGTGGCCGATAGGCTTTTGCTTGCACCATGGCGAACAGTCCGACAATAGCACCACCAACCATAGCCAACGCGCTAGCGAATGACTCTTTACTTTGGCATCTACCGGCTAAATCTGAAGCGTTCCCGCATAGAGCTGGGGTGAACACATAGCGATCAAGCGCCACGTAGAGCGCATAGGTCACGAGCCCAATGATGAGGCCCGATGCGATAACCCGTAGTAAATCTTTGTATGACATTATAATAGCCATCGGCCTCGGCTGTTCAATTACCTTTGTTGATGCCATGGGTACTCCTGATAATTAGTATTTAAGCTATTTTACACTCTTTTTGCTTTTTATGCGAGGATGCACTGTAGATTTTTTCGCAGCGGTGGCGCGGGCACCGTTCCCTTCTCGGACAAAATACCATGGGATTCCGATACAAGCGATCAGTAGCCCGCCTATCACATCGAGTGGCGTATGGACCAATGCCAGCACTCGACCGACTCCAACGGCGAGTGTCAGGACAAATAGAACGGCTGCCAATTTTTTACGCTTGGCTCCAAATAGAACGGCGAGCGTGATCACCATAGAAAATAATACGTGGTCAGATGGAAAGCCGGGATTATTCAAAAATGAGGCACCCGGATCGACGCCAAGTTTTTCAAATGGTCGCATAACTTCAGGCTGGTACAAGTATCCGATCATCTTTGCTGACGCATACGCAGTCAGCCCAGCCAGTAACATGCGACAATACGCTTGGTACTTGTCTTTGTGCGGTATCAAAACAATCAACGCCCCAGCACCAATCACGACGATTGGTACGACTAGGCCATCAGCTATAAGTGGTATGATTACATCGCTCATGTGTATCATAGTATACCGTATGCTAGGGAAAGCGTGAGCATATTGATATACTACTTATCGTATGGCAGATTCTCATAGTTCACAAAATCAAATGCTCAACCGTCTCCGCGCGGCAGTTCTCGGCGCAAACGATGGAATTGTGTCGACGTCTAGTGTCGTCATGGGTGTTGCAGGAGCCGGAGCTTCGAACAATACGATATTCACCGCAGGGTTCGCCGCGCTTATCGCTGGTGCCTTGTCAATGGCGCTTGGCGAGTATGTGTCTGTTGCCAGCCAGAAAGACGCTGAAAAAGCACACTTCCGTGATCACCACGATGGTAACGAGGGGGATCATGAGTACACCAGCCCCGTACAAGCCGCGGTAGCCTCGCTCGTCGCGTTTACGGTTGGCGGCGCCGTGCCATTTTTCGCAATCGTACTAGCCCCACAAGAGTACAAAATAATTGCAACTGTAGTGGCAGTACTCATCGCGCTGTTTTTAACTGGCTATTTCAGCGCAAACGCCGGAAAATCGTCCCGACGCAAAGCCGTTATCCGTATAGTCATCGGCGGCAGCATAGCGATGCTAGCAACCTACTATATCGGTGCGTTGTTTGGAACAGCCTTCTTAGGTTAGCGAAAGTTTTTCGCGCCACTGCGCGGTGATCATTCCAGCTTTAGACGATGCGATCCCGACATAATTAAATTCCGGTTCAATAATAATCTGCTTTTCGTTCTCAGATAGTTTATCCCAGTACGCGGCGATACTTTCGTCGGCAGCCGCTGTTTCCGCCAGGGTTTTTCCTTGTGCAAGTGCAGCGTGTGAAAGCTCTTTAATGACCTCGTGAGCAGCTGTATGACCGTGCTTTTCAAGCAACAGATACAGTGGCTCGGCGGCGATAGCGCCACCAGTGATCTTGAGATTTGTTTGCATCGCCGCTTCATCTACCTCGATCTTGCTCATAATTCTATTGAGTCGCGACGACATTTCAGCAATACTGGCAAAGACAATACCGTAAAAGCGTCCCGACGAAGAGTCTGTTAAGTCTCGTTGGTGTTCGCTAACGATGTTCATATTCACATTAATCAATTGTGCGTTGACTTGCTTACTCATACTAATCACGTTCTCAAAATTCCAAGGATTTCGCTTGTGTGCCATCGTCGATGACCCGGTCTGCCCTTTTTCAAACTTCTCGCGTACCTCACCAATTTCTGTACGTTGCAGGTTTCTCATATCGTGACACACATTTGCCATGATGTTCGCCGCGATGGCAAGTTCATCGATGAGTCGCGCAAATTGTTCGCTGGGAACAATCTGAGACGAGAATTCTGCAGGTTTAAGCCCGACGGTGCTGAGTACCTTCTTTTCAAAAGCCAGCGGATCATCTACAAAAAGGCTCAGCGCATTGTACGCCCCAACCGCTCCCGAGAACTTACCGCGTAAATTATTCGCAAGATCAACCAGTGCCATCCTCGACGTGCCGAGTCGTGAAACATAGCCACTCAGATAGTAGCCGAATGTGAGTGGAACCCCGTGCTGACCATGCGTCCGACCAATCTGTGTCGTATCGGCGTATTTTTCGCTCAGCTCAATCAGTGTCGCTAGGAGTGCGTCGATCCGCGGAATGACTAATTCTAGTGTCGCCGTGCGAAGCTGCAACGCCGTTGCACTCGAAATAATGTCGTTTGACGTCGCGCCGAAATGCACAAATGGCTTCGCCTCGTCCGATATACCGTCTTTTATTGTGTTTACAACCGCCTTGATGTCGTGCTTGGTGACTAACTCGTGGCGCTCAACGTCTTCGATGTTAACTGTACGTGCTGCGGCAGTTATCTCATCAGCGATGCGTTGTGAGCAGACACCTTCATCGGCAAGTGCCTGAGCAAGGGCTGCTTCAAGATAGGCTTGATAGGCAACGCGGCTTCGCTCTGAAAGGTGTTTTGCAACCTCGTGGTCATAATAGCGGCTATCTAGAGGGTCTATGGCACTGTATCGATCTGGCTGCTCGGGTAGTCGTATTTCAAGTGGGTCTAGTGTCGGCATCAATGCTCCAATTCGTTTGTTATTGCTTGTTCAATATGTTCCATAATACTGTCATATGATTCGTTCGCAAATGGTGTTCCTATCAGTATCTCATACAATTCTTGGTAGCGACGAGAGACGTCTTCGACAAAACTATCGCTCATTGCTGGCGGATCTTGACCTTCTTCACCGGTAAATCCTTGTTCAACCAGCCATTCACGGACAAACTCTTTCGAGAGCTGCACCGGGCGTTCGATCGTACGGCCTGCAACAAAATTATCGTAGGCATCTAGATAGAGGTATCGTGAAGAGTCTGGCGTGTGAATTTCGTCCATTAAGATAATCGTTCCATCGGGCGTCTTACCAAACTCGTATTTTGTATCAGCTAGTAGCAGTCCTCGCTCCTGGGCCATGTCTTGACCTTTTTGAAACAAGTCGAGGGCATATTTTGATACTTGATCCCATTCGTCTTGCGTTACAACTCCACTCGCTACAAGTTCCGCGCTGGAGATATCTTGGTCATGGCCGGCTTCTTCTTTTGTCGTAGGCGTGATGATTGGCGTTTCAAATTTTGAAAATTCTTTTAATCCCTCTGGTAGCTCAACACCACATACCGTATGAATTCCCGTGGCGTACGCGCGCCACGCGCTACCCATCAGCACACCACGTACGATGACTTCAGCACGAATCGGAACAGCTTTTACGCCCATACTCACATTGGCATGCAGCACCGATTCGAGCCAGTTTGGAACAATATCTTTTGTGGCTGTCAAAAAATGAGCAGCAATCTGGTTTAAGACAGCACCCTTGTGCGGGATAGCTCTCGGCAGTACACGGTCAAAACATGAAATTCGATCCGTCGCGATCAATACGACTTTTTCGTCGAACTCATACACATCGCGAACTTTACCCTTGTAGACGCCTACCACGTCTGGAAAGCTAAAATTTGTTGTATCTATAGTCATATGATTATTTTCTCTTGCGTTGCAGAAAATAGCAAGTGGTCTACCGAACATGGATTACGCCCGGTCACAGCTCTTGTCTATTTAAAAATGTGACGGGTTAATAGTGTGTATACTAAAGGAATGAATATCAAAACGATCGGTATCGTTGGTGGCGGTCAGCTCGGAAAGATGTTGACCGACGCTGCAAAACCACTCGGACTAGACGTCATAGTGCTCGACACTGCGGAAAACGGACCGGCTGTTCAGGCTGGTGCACGGCTATACAGAGGTGGCTTGAAAGATGCAGCTGCTATTAAGCAGCTTGGTGAGCTATGTGATGTGGTTACCATCGAAATCGAGCATATTGACGTTGATGCACTCGCAGCAGTTGAAGCGACCGGGACCCCTGTTCACACGAGTCCAGCTACCATCCATATGATCCAAGATAAGTTTAAACAAAAAGAATTTTTACAAGACAACGGAATAGCCACTGCCGAATCAGTCGAGATAATTGACAACGAATCAGCACACAAAATCCTTGAAGATTTTGGCGGGCAAATGTTATTGAAAACTCGCCATGGTGCCTACGACGGCAGAGGCAATGCAAAAGTTACATCCTCCGAAGAACTTGACCAGGCACTCGCCCAATTTTCCAGCCAGAAGCTCTATGCAGAAAGACTCGTCCCGTTCGTAAAAGAGCTGGCAGTCATGGTAGCTCGAGACATCCACGGAATGATAAAAACATACCCCGTTACAGAAACAATCCATGACCGTAATATTTGCATTCAAACATTGACACCAGCGCCGGTGGGTACCGATATTCTCACTCGAGCGACCGAGCTTGCTATACAAACCGGTCAACTGCTCCGTGGCGCCGGAATGTTCGGCATTGAGATGTTTCTAACCGCCGATGGAACCATTCTCGTTAACGAAATTGCCCCGCGGGTTCATAACTCCGGCCACTACACAATGGATGCTTGTGAGACCTCACAGTTCGAGCAGCATATTCGTGCGATCACCGGCATGGAGCTTGGTAGTGTCGAGATGATTACTCCAGCGAGTACCATGATAAACATTCTCGGTGAGCGAGATGGCCCTGTCGATATACAAGGTCTAGACGAGGTCACATCGATGCCACAAACCTTCGTCCATTTGTACGGAAAATCACCGACGAAGATAGACCGAAAGATGGGCCATATCAACGTTATCGGTGAAACGCTAGAGCAAACAACTGCCACAGCTATTAACGCCCGTTCGAGGTTTTCAATATGATAAAACTGATGGTATTTGATTGGAATGGTACGCTACTTGATGATACAAAAGTACTTGTAGACGCCGTTAATATGCAGCTTGATTACATGGGTGTCCCCAGAATATCTGTCGAAGACTACAGAGAACATTACAGTATCCCAATCCGAGAGTGCCTACACAGATTCGGAGTAACAGATGAAATATATCAAGCATCGTCAAAAGTAGGTACCGAAATTTTTCATCGTGAATACGAGACACTTGCTGATACTGCCTCGTTAGCAGATGGTACCGTCGACTTATTACATAACCTGAAGTCTCGAACAATTGAAAACATCATACTGAGCAATCACATCGTAAAGGAAATCAGAAGGCTCATGGTTCGACATGATCTTGAAAGATTTATCTCAAACATCCTAGCAAATGATGCGATCGGAGTATCTGACCATACTGGCAAACAGCATAGGATTGAACATTTCTTAGAAATTAACAACATAGATCCTGATGATGCTGTGATTATCGGCGATACTGTCGAAGAAATTAATATCGGCAAACACCTAGGGATGAAGACGATTTCACTTAGCACCGGTGCCAACAGCACATCTCGTCTCAAGAATGAGCATCCCGATTTGCTCGTGGATTCGCTTCGTGAGATAATACCAAAAATGGAGGAATTAGGATGGCTACAGTAGGAATTATTATGGGATCGGACTCCGATCTTACCGTCATGAAAGACGCTGCCGAAGTATGCGAGCAATTTGGGGTCGACTATGAGGTACGAATTATCTCAGCACATCGGACGCCTGATGCAATGGATGAATACGCCAAAACCGCCAAGGAACGTGGCCTCAAAGTTATTATCGCTGGTGCCGGTGGCTCTGCTCATTTGCCGGGTATGACGGCAAGTCATACGACGCTCCCTGTCATTGCCGTTCCTGTAAAAAAAGATAACCACGACCACGAAGCGTTGTGGAGCTCAATCAAGATGCCACCAGGAATACCCCTCGCCGTCGCTCCCGAGAATGGGGCAAAGAATGCTGCGATGCTTGCGGTAGAGATCCTGTCACTTTCTGACAATGAGCTATTAGAGCGATACAGCGCTTACCGCGAAAACCTCAAACAGGAAGTGCTCACAAAAGATTCAGCATTGATGCAAAATGGATGGAAATCATAGTAAGCGAGCCATCCGGCTGTAGAAGTAGGGAATTTCAATTTAGTCGTATGGGGAATAGATGAAAGAGCGATTCGCCTTATTTGACATGGACGGCGTACTCATCGACGCCGAGCCGCTGTATAAAGACTTCTTATTTCACCATCTACAGTTGATGGGCATCACGGATGAAACCGTACGGAGTAACAGTTTTACCGCCTTCAAAAGCGAGATTATTTGGAAGAAGCTTCGAGAAACACACAATCTCAGGCAAGATGTCTCCGAACTCAAAGCACAGGCGCGCCAAGGCTACCTCGACTATCTCAACGCCCTCACTGAAATCCCTGCCATTCCCGGGGCGGCCGAATTCGCGCGAGCATGCCACGACAGATTCGATGGTGTAGCTATAGCATCATCTGCCGGGCCAAAAAGAATTGAGCTATTTCTTGCAAAACTAGGGGTACGTGATTGCTTCGACGTCATGATCGATGGCGATAGTGTCGAACATTCCAAACCTGCTCCAGACTGCTACCTACTCGCTGCTAAAAGATTAGGCGCCGAGCCAAACGAATGCTTTGTAATTGAGGATGCGGCAAAGGGCGTAACCGCAGCAAAATCTGCTGGCATGCGCTGCATCGGCTACGCAGGTTCAGGCCGTTCCAGCGACGAGTTGCGCCATGCCGACGTTGTCGTCCATGACATGAATACGCTCGCAGAGAACTGCAACGCAAATAAAGACTTGTTTGATATTGCCTCATAGGTAGAATTTCAGGTATAGTAATAGCAGTAATGAGCTCTGATTCAAACCAATCACCAGCTAGTGATAATTCTTATGCCAATTCTGGCGTCGATTACAGTGCAATGGACCCAATAAAAGTCTTGGCTCAACAAGCTGCCGCAGACACGGCGAGCAATCTATCGCAAACTAATGCCAAAGAAGTTGCGGGTATACGCGGAGAATCCGCCTACGTCTGGGAAGAACCCGATGCCTACCGCGCACTCGTCGTCGAGGGGCTTGGTACCAAAAACTTAGTTGCAGATGAAATGCGAAAGACTACTGGAAAGACCTACTATGATTCCTTGGCCCAAGACACGGTGGCGATGATCGTGAATGACCTGGTGGTTGTTGGCGCAATACCCCAAGTGGTAAATGCTTACTTTGCGATTGGTGACTCGAATTGGATGAAAGACGACGTGCGAGCTGGCGATCTCATACGGGGATGGGCTGCGGCATGCGACGCCATCGGCGCAACCTGGGGCGGCGGAGAGACACCAACGCTCAAGGGCGTCATAGAACCGTCGACCATCGATTTAGGTGGCTCAGCAATGGGCGTCATACACGATAAAGCCAATCTCGTGATGGGCGAAAAATTGGCCGATGGCGATGCTATCGTGCTTATAGAAAGTAGCGGCATCCATGCCAACGGCATCACCTTTGTCAGAAGTTTATTCGAAAAAGACCCGTCTATTTACACGCAACCGTTGCCAAATGGAACACTGTTCGGCGAAGCATTGCTTTCACCGACACATTTGTATGTCAATCTCGTTCGCGCGATGCAGCAAGCACACCTCGACATTCACTACATGGCAAACATCACCGGTCACGGTTGGCGTAAAATTATGCGTGCAGCGCAAGATTTCACCTACGAATTGCACACCATTCCGGTCGTTCCCGAAGAATTCGACTTTATGCAATCTAAAAGTGGTGTCGATGACAGCGAAATGTACGGCAACTTTAATATGGGCGCGGGTTATGCGATATATCTACCCAAAGACCAGGCAACAAAGATCGTAGAAATAGCGAGCCAACATGGCTTACAGGCAACCATTGCCGGTGAGGTTAAAACAGGACCCAAACAAGTTATTATCACGCCAAAACATATTACATTTTCTGAAGACACGTTGGGAGTCCGGTAATGCACATAGCCGAGGGACCAAGTGCTCTTTCTCATTCTCAAAAAAACGCATTGCTCCGAGCGCTACAAACGGCGGATCCATCGATACAAGACATTGCTGCTCGTTACATACATTTTGTCGACACTTCGGCAGATCTCAGCAAACGCGATTCGGCGGTGCTTGACAGCTTACTTACCTATGGGACGATCTTTTCAGACAAACCATTGTCTACCTCAAAGCTAGTCATCCCCCGAATAGGGACGATTTCCCCCTGGTCGTCGAAAGCAACCGACATTGCTAAAAACGCCGGCCTCAGCAATGTTCGTAGAATCGAACGTGGTGTTCAGTACTATATAGCGTCTGACTATTCGATCGATTTCGAGAGTATCGCCCCGCTGCTGCATGATCGAATGACTGAAAGCGTTATTGACGGTATTGCTGATGTTTCATCACTGTTTGAATCTCAACAACCGAAACCGATCCAAACCATCGATGTATTGAGTGATGGAAAACAGACCTTACTGACAGCCAATACCGAATTGGGGCTGGCACTGACCCAAGACGAAATCGACTACTTGTTTGATGCTTATACGCAGATACAGCGTAATCCAACCGATGCTGAGCTGATGATGTTTGCGCAGGTCAATAGCGAGCATTGCCGCCACAAAGTCTTCAACGCAACATGGACGGTTGATGGCAAAAAACAGCCAAAAAGCCTGTTCGCCATGATTCGTAATACCTACGAAAAAAATAGTACAGACGTGCTATCGGCATACTCAGACAACTCTGCAGTACTCCGTGGTGATGTTGGCGGTCGATTTTTCCCAGACCCAGCAACAAAAGCATACACCTACAGCGAAGAGCCCATCCATTCTGTTATAAAAGTCGAAACGCACAATCACCCTACTGCTATTGCACCCTTTGCTGGCGCAGCAACCGGTACGGGAGGTGAGATACGCGACGAGGGTGCCACCGGACGCGGTGCTAAACCAAAAATGGGACTAGCCGGATTCTCAGTCTCAAACCTCGCCATCCCCGGCAACCTTCGTGAATGGGAAGTACCATATGGCAGGCCGACACGTATCAGTTCCCCGCTCGACATTATGCTCCGGGCACCAATTGGTTCGGCATCGTTTGCCAACGAGTTCGGACGTCCAAATCTGACTGGCTATTTCAGAACCTTCCAGCAAGAACTTGGCGGCGATACATGGGGATATCATAAGCCAATTATGCTCGCCGGCGGCCTAGGAAATATACGAGACCAGCACGTCGAAAAAGGCTTGCTCCAACCCGGATCAAAAATAATCGTGCTTGGTGGACCGTCGATGCTCATCGGACTAGGTGGTGGTGCGGCGTCGAGCATGCAAACCGGCGATAGCTCGGAAGATTTAGATTTTTCATCCGTCCAGCGTGGTAATGCCGAGATGGAACATCGCGTGCAAGAAGTGATTGATAGCTGCTGGCAAATGGGCGAAAAAAATCCAATGATTTCTATTCATGACGTCGGAGCTGGCGGACTGTGTAATGCGCTCCCCGAGTTAGTGCACGACTCTGGACTCGGTGGAACATTCGAAATACGTGATGTGTTGGTAGCAGATACTAGTCTATCGCCGCTTGAAATCTGGTGTAACGAATCGCAGGAGCGATATGTCATAGGCGTTGCTCCTGAAGACCTAGAGCTATTTGAGCGTATCTGCCAGCGAGAACGCTGTCCATTCTCTGTGGTCGGCGAAGCAGCTGGCGACAACCATTTGCTCGTCACCGACCGGTTGCTCGGTGATCATGTCGTCGATATTCCTATGCAGACGCTGTTTGGAAAACCACCAAAAATGGAACGGGCATACACATCCCAGGTCACGTCACATACGCCGCTCGATCTAGCTGACGTTTCCCTCAATGATGCCGTCGAACGCGTCATGCATTTACCGGCGGTTGGCAGCAAAAAGTTTCTCATCACCATTGGCGACAGGACCATCACTGGGTTGGTTGCCCGCGATCAAATGGTCGGCTCATGGCAAGTACCTGTCGCAGATGTTGCCGTCACAGCCAGTGGATTTGGCACAGAATTCGGTGAAGCTATGGCTCTTGGCGAACGTGCGCCGCTGGCACTGATCAACGCACCAGCATCAGCTCGAATCGCGATTGGTGAAGTTATTACCAATATGCTCGCCAGCGATATTACAAAGCTTTCCAACATTAAACTGTCGGCAAACTGGATGGCGGCTGTCGGTTATAAACAAGAAGACCAAGCCCTCTACGAAACCGTGAAAACTGTTGGCGAAGAATTTTGCCCAGCACTCGGCATCACCATTCCGGTCGGAAAAGATTCACTGAGCATGCGGACAAATTGGCAAGACGACGAGTCTGACAAAAGTGTTACCTCGCCAGTATCGCTCGTCACCACAGGCTTTTCTCCGGTAAAGGACGTGACAAAAACACTGACGCCAGAGCTGGTGACGAGTGGCGACACCCGGCTCATACTCATCAGTCTGGCTGGTGAACATACCAGACTTGGTGGGTCCGCCCTGGCACAAGTGTTCAACCAAATCGGTGATGAAACGCCAGACGTCGATGCAACCACGCTGCGGTTATTTTTCGAAACAATCACAACGCTCAAGTCTCAGCATAAAATTCTCGCCTATCATGATCGATCAGATGGCGGTGTATTCACGACGCTCAGTGAAATGGCCTTCGCCTCACGTGCCGGACTATCTATTGATATTTCGAATCTACCGGGCACCAGCCTAGAATCTCTTTTCAACGAAGAACTCGGTGCTGTCATACAAGTAACGTCTGAGGATGAAGCTGCGGTACTCCGCTCGCTTGAAGCCATCACTGGTGCGCACTCGTACAGTATCGGTAGCGTCAATGATAGCGGTAAAATTATCATCACGGCAAACGACAAGCCAGTCTATAGAAACTCTCGGTCGAATCTCGAAAAAATGTGGAGCAACACCAGCTACCTTATTCAAAAAATGAGAGATAACGAGGCATGTGCCGACGAAGAATACTCCCTCATCGATTCAGACGCTGCGCGGCTATCGACAACCGTTTCCTTCACTAGCACAGACACGAGGTTCAGTACGAAGCCGAAGGTAGCTATTTTCCGCGAACAGGGCGTCAACGGACACGTCGAAATGGCAGCAGCTTTTGACCGCGCAGGGTTTACGTCAGTCGACGTCCATCTCAACGACTTAGTAGCCGGTGATGCCGTATTGACCGATTATATTGGACTTGTTGCCTGTGGCGGATTCTCGTATGGTGACGTGCTAGGCGCCGGCGGTGGCTGGGCAAAGACGATACTGTCAAACCCCGATCTACGAACAATGTTTACAGAATTTTTTGCCGACGAAACAACCTTCACGCTCGGCGTTTGCAATGGGTGTCAGATGCTTTCAGAGCTAAAAGCATTAATCCCCGGTGCGGCTGATTGGCCGCAATTCCTGCAGAATAAATCGGAGCAGTTTGAAGCAAGGGTCGTGATGACACGAATCAATCAGTCAAATTCCCTCTTTTTCAAAGACATGGAAGGCTCGGTACTTCCCGTACCGATTGCCCACGGCGAAGGACGAGCACTGTTTGAGCATGACGCAGCGTTGAAGCAATCACTCACGTCGTCGTTAGTACCACTACAATACGTCGACAGCGCGCACGCCGAAACAGAAGTGTACCCTATAAATCCAAACGGCTCTCCGGCAGGTGTCGCCAGCCTCACCACCCCAGACGGTCGCGTGACGATAATGATGCCACACCCGGAGCGTGCCTTCCAAACCCGTCAGCTCTCATGGCACCCTGATGATTGGGGCAACGACTCCCCGTGGATGCAAATGTTCAAAAATGCACGCGAGTGGGTCGAACATAACCAATAAGCACGGAAGGTTGCTATACTAACACTATGAAGATACAAGAGCTAATAGACAAAATTCCACTAGAGCAAGTTATAGGTATTGCCGTCATATTTTTGGTTGCGTTTATTGCCCAATATTTTAGTAAACGCGTCATACGCAGAGTCGTGCAACAGTCGGTTCGTGGTGCCAAGTTCGCCACAAAACGCGACGAAATGCTACGCGAGGATACGCTCATATCGATTCTATATACGACAATTCGCGTCGGTATCTGGTTAGCGGCCATATTACTTTCGCTCGGCATCTTCGACATCAACATTGGACCACTCATTGCTGGCGCTGGCATCATCGGCGTCGCCTTAGGCTTTGGTGCCCAAACAATGGTAAAAGACTTTTTAGCCGGGCTGTTTATTTTAGCCGAAAACCAATATCGAGTTGGCGATGTCGTGCAAATCAATCAAGAAGTTTCGGGCGCCGTTGAACGAATCACACTGCGCATGACCGTACTGCGCAACCTTGAAGGTATGGTGCATTATATTCCAAACGGTACCATCAGTATTGCCACCAACTTGACCATGGACTACGCAAATGTCGAGTTGAATATTGGCGTTGGCTACAGTAGCGATATCGACCACGTAGAGGCAGTCATCAACAAAGTAGGTGTTGCACTATTTAAAGACCCAGAATGGAAAGAGATTGCGCTCGAAGCGCCCCACATGCTCCGTCTCGACGCATTCGGTGACTCTGCATTGACCATAAAAATTCTCTGTAAAACTGCGCCGAGCCAGCAGTGGGCAGTAAAAGGCGAATTGTTACGCCGGCTTAAAAAAGAGTTTGACAAAGAAAACATTGAGATCCCATTCCCGCAAATGGTCGTACATAAAAAATAACATATGAAGAACACTGCCAAAACAAATCTGATTGCTCAGAAACTGCTAAAAATTTCTGCAGTGATGCTCGTTGCCTTTGGGTTCATCGTATTGCTGTTATATGGTGTTCAGACCTACTTCATCCAAACCGACTCAACCGAACGTGTGACGACGACGTACTCCGCGCCATACCCGGTAAAGCTAACTGCCGGTATATCTGCTGGCGGAGGGTTACAATATTTAACAGATGCCGATCGAACATCCTATTTTGATTCACTCGAAGAACTTGGAGTAGAGTGGGTACGGTTTGATTTCGCATGGTGGGATATACAGCAAGACGGACCATCTTCATACAGTTGGAGCAAGTACGACGCAGTTGTAGCAGAAGCCCAGTCGAGAGATATCAAGGTACTAGGCATGATCGGGTACACCCCTGATTGGGCACGCCCTACCGGATGTGATGATGATAAATGCGCTCCAGAAGATCCCAAAACGTACGCGTCATTCGTTGCTGAAGTCGTACAACGGTATAAAACCGAAGGTGTCTCTCATTGGGAAATATGGAACGAACCAAATAATACCGTCTTTTGGAAACCTAAGCCAAATGTCAAAAATTATGCAGCGCTGTTGTCACTCTCATATGCAGCCGCAAAAAAAGCCGACCCTGCTGCTACCATCATCTCAGGAGGACTATCACCAGCAACAAACACCCATGACAACATAGCACCGGTTGACTTCACACAATCTTTGTATGCAGAAGGAGCAGGAAAATCATTCGATGCCTTCGGCTTTCACCCCTATTGCTACTACAACGATTTCAACTGTCCAGTCGAGTATGAACCGTGGAGCGCGTGGAGCCAAATGAACGATACTCCCGTCAATATTCGTGGTATTATGAAAGCACACAACGATTCAACAAAAAAAATATGGGCAACCGAATTTGGCGCACCCACAAAAGGAGATAACTCTGTGACAGAAGAACTGCAAGCATCCATGGTAAACAATGCATATATTCAATTTGCTCAAAATACATGGGCCGGACCACTATTTTGGTACAGCCTCAAAGATGCAGGGACAGACGAAACCGATATCGAAGACTGGTTTGGACTCCTAGACGCCAACGGACAAAAGAAACCATCTTTTGACGCCTACCTTAAGACAATGAGTTTAAACAAATGATTCACCTTAAACGTACTGGTTTAGCTCTACTCCTCGTTGTTGCGCTCGCAAGTTTTTCTGTGTTCAAAGAAACTAATGCGGCCGAACCATCTCTTACAGATGCCGGAACGCCAGGAATTGCAACCGGTGGTGGCGTACAGTACCTCTCTACAGTAGAATTGGCCGAATATATGGATGGCTTAGCCGCTGTTAATGCAAAATGGGTACGGTTCGACTTTGCTTGGTCAGACATCCAGGCTACGGATTCAGCTACGTTCTCATGGGCAAAATACGATGCAGTAGTTGCCGCCGCCAAAGCACGCAATATTGAGGTTCTTGGAATGATTGGGTATACACCAGCATGGGCACGACCCGCTGGTTGTAATAACGATAAGTGTCATCCTAACGATCCGGCACAATTCGCCACATTTGTAGGCCAAACCGTTGATCGATACAAAGCAGAAGGCGTTACAAATTGGGAAATATGGAACGAACCAAATATCGAAACATTTTGGCAGCCGGCACCAAACGTTGCACAGTACTCGGAACTACTCCAGCAATCCTACATTGCTGCCAAAGCTGCCGACCCTACGGCGCTAGTGCTGAACGGTGGATTTTCACCGGCCGAAAGTAACGGTACCAACATAGCACCGACTGACTTTTTATCTGGCATATATAGTAGTGGCGCCGGTACATACTTCGACGCGGTAGCCCATCACCCATACTGTTTCTCTGGCACATTTGACTGTCCTTCCACATATGCACCGTGGAGCGCATGGAGTCAAATGTCGGAAACACCCGTGAATATGCGCGATATAATGACCGCGAATGGTGATTCATTGAAGAAAATATGGGTCACAGAATTTGGCGCACCGACAAAGGGTAGTGCTTCGGTCAGTGAGGCCCAACAAGCAACAATGCTCAACAATGCGTACGCAATCCTACAATCAAAGCCATGGGCTGGACCGCTATTTTGGTACAGCTACAAAGATGCTGGTACAAATAAAAAAGACCGTGAAGATTGGTTTGGCTTTATACGTTACAATGACACGCACAAACCTGCATACGATACGTATATGGGACTCAGCATAGCGCCGCCGACCGAGCAGCCAGTTGAACCTGTTCCAGCACCAGAGCCAACGGTTCCGCCGGGTAAGTCTAAAAAGAATAATGCTAAAAATACTCGACAAGTCAAAACTTCTCTTCACTCGCCGTCAAAACTGCTACACTACATCTAACTAACGAAAGGTATGTATGTCTAAAGGAACGAATCAAAAAAAAGCTATCAAAAAGCCAAAAAAGGATAAGAAAGCAAAAATCGAAAACACGATTAAGTTATAGGCAACGACCTACGTTCGTTGCCTATAGAATGCTATGAAATAATAAATTATGTCATTATTCGGCTGCGCTCGGTGGGTGACTTTCAAATGAAACATGAGTTTTCGCACAGGTATATGAGGTTACGCTATAGGCCTCAATAGACTGAACCCCTAACACTTTACGAATTTTAGAAAAAGATTTTTTTCTTTCTTGAGTAGTTTCAGTAGCAATTGGTCCGGGGCAACCTGTGGCTTGAACCTCCATTCTTCGGCTTGCGTCAGCCCAAACGTGAGCTGTAGTGTCCGGTGTTGCGGCGTCGGTGGTTTCCCACGCTAACATGCCAATTTCACGGATGTGGGGGCATTTTAAATCTTTCTTACATATTTCAGACATAGTTATATTATATCATAATATTCACTTAGGGTAAATAGTGAGATGAGTTAATGCGCGTGAGCTGAATGTTTCAGGACATAATAAATTAATATGCTTAGATAAGCAAAAAGAGACATTCTCATGTCTCTCTTCTGGAAGATTCGCACCAACAGATGTAACCTACTAACTAAATAACTGAACTATTGAACTTGATCGGTCACACATAATGATAATGTGCTGCATCACTTTGTCTTCCTGAAAATATAGTATCAAGTTGATTTTATATCGTCAACACTTTTAAAAAAGATTGATTAATACTTATACTTGACTACGCATATAGGTCAAGTATAAAAATGCAACGATACCAATTTTTCAAAATACTCAAATTATTCACTATACTAGCAGCATATAGGTAAAGTACTTTGGGAAGATGCTAGGATAATTTACATAACCAGTGAATCGGTAAGTTATTCGCTATTAGCGAAGAAATATCGAGTTGCAAAATCTATCGTCCAAAAAGGGCCAGTTGGAAAAAAGTTAGCAAAAAACACAAATGTATAATGATACTTTTGACAGCACGATTGCTCGTAAAGAAAGCAAGCAATACTTACAACATTAGCAAAGAGATGATGAATGAGTCCTCGTATTAACTCAATATTGTGAAATTGATACTTTAAAATATTAAGCTGATATTAACTCTACGGAACGCACGTCAGTTATTGGAGCCCTTGCTAAAGACATAAAGTAATCGCTATCTTCAGGACTCGATATTGGGAATGCATCAAACACATCCATGCTAATAGCAAGTGTAGGGGGAATTCTCTCGCCTAAACTAATACAATCTACATCAAGGAATATACCTCTCATCCCAAGGTCCCTAACGATCGCTCCTCTCTTCACTTCTTCAGTACTATCAACAATAGCGAGGCTTGTTTCGACAGTGAGTTCTTGAAACTCTTCTTTCATTGCAGATACAGCAACCGTTATTGTCCGTAGCGCGAGAACTGCTTGCGCAAGCTTTTCTTCTTTAGTATCTAATTCAGAAATACTTCCCTGGAAAACAACCATCATATCAAAGACATTGCTAGCATCGGGGAATCTATCTGGGTTAGGCGTCCATAACTCTGTCATGTAAATCTCCTATATAACTTTATTTAAGTTAGTATTATTTGGCTCATGATCCGCGAACATATGTTCTAAGCCGGCTTCAAACAACTCTCCAGCCATATCATCAAGCACATCCTTTTTTGTATCTTGATCCATAACGATACTCCTATGCGGGTACTTCTTTTTACCGGTGTTTCGTATTACCACGTAACCATTGTCAACCATCTTTTTTATTACTTCGTCGATCACTGACGGGTCTGCAGATGGATTAAATCTTATAATCTCATCAGATATTTTTTTAATTTTAATGACCGTGTCGTAGACAGCCACTTCAGTGAGTCGTTCAAATAGCAATTTCGCAATTTCAACGGATGTAAGCTTAGGTTGATTCTTCGTGATGTCGATAACATCGCCATCTTTAGCATTGGCTACCGTAGCATCTGATTCTTCTTCGTCGATAGCCTCGTGCGCTTGTGGTACCGCTCTTTGGGCAGGAATAATAATCCCGTGAAGAGTTTCATTGGTCTCATTATCTAAATACCTTAACCGGGTTGGTAACGGTTGAAGAGCAATACAAGCGATTTCTTTTTGCTGGTGCCAGATATGAAGAAGAGCTTCTTCGTAAAGCTCTCTCTTTTCATCCTCTAATTCCGGCAATACGACATAGTTTTTCTCAAGATGATTAGTCAACTCATCATACGTAAAAGCTTGGTCTTTCCAGAGAATGGTGACTGCCCTTCGTATTATGGCTACCGCCTCTTCTCTATCGTAAATGAGATCGGCCGGATCTACACCTGAAAAATCACGTGGCTGCATAGTTTTAGTATCGTCGTTTCCACCTATGAGCTCAATATGCTGCATATAACCTCCGGAAGTACCTTGCTTTTTTGAATTGTAGCATAGTACGCAAGTGTACACAAAATGTTTACGTATCTATGGGAGCTATCGAACAGCTAAAGCGATTAGCGTAAAGGTAGTCGACCACCAGCAGTCAAACATGCGTCTACAGATGAGTACGACGAGTAGTTGGAAGTTCTATTGTAATAGGTCGAACCCGGAGCGTGACAGATACCTGAAGTGCTCATTTTAACTACTCCGTCTAAACTAGACGATGGTGCAGGCTACGAGTAAGAAGGCGCAGGTACCGATATGGGTGCAGGCTTTACATACGTGCCGATTAGCTTGGTTTGAGTAACTGGTTTTTTCGTAACTGATGATCCAACTTTTTCGCTTTTAATTTTAGTATCGCCGCGGTAAGTCACTTTATAGGTGACAGTGCGTTCGCCGTTCTTGCCTTTTTGAGAAATCTTAGTCTTTCCTTTTGTGAGACTGCTATCATGTTTTGTTGATGTACTAAAAGGGATACTCTCTATTTCTGATGTCTCTTTAATGATCAAAGGTAACTCGGAGTAATACTTATTGCTTGAAGTATTAATAAACTTTTTTGCTAGCGTGTTTTCCTCTTGAATGCTCGTTCCAAACCATGAAGATGTATAGCTTTTGATTTCCACTGATACATAAGCTGTCTTCGTTTTGACTTCAGAGAATATGAATGATCCATCATCGTTGGTTTCTGCTTTAGAGAGTACATTGCCCTCACCTTTGAGGAGTAATTTGGAATTAGGTAAATAGTAGCCATGAATCTCATCCCCATCCATACCATCTTTCATGCTCGTAATGACTGGAGGATATGGTGATGATTTAAATTTATCACCTGATTCAACCATTGAATAATAATATATGTCGTGAAGATCTTTGTATTTTTTAAAGATCCAATACCCACTCATTGATTGCATGTTGATTGTGCCGAACTGTGGTGCACTCTCTGGTAAGGTTAGTTCGAACAAACCGTCACTAGAAGTAGTTGTTTCATATCGATTATCGTTTGCTAGCTTGATTGAGACAGCGCTATTTACAGGTCCGTATCCTCTCACTAGAATGCGCTTACCATCCTTACTAAGACTCGTCAACTGCGGGTCAGATATTTTTATTCTATCATTCTGAGCTGTACTTGAAGCATTAGTATCCTTAGCTTCGTTACTTTCAATGATTTGATCAGTATCTTGCTTTAACTCATTAGTAGCTATATCGGCCAGAGCTGCGTCTTTCTGTTTTTTCTCTTCAGCTAGTCGGGCCAGGGTATCTTGCTTAGATGCTTCGGGTTCTGTTGCTATTGCAGCCGAAATACCAACAAAAAAGACAAGAAATGAGGCAAGGATCATACGGCCCATTAATGGCCGGTTGCTCATTATCTTGAATAGTGCCCAAAGAAAAGTTATTGGTGTACTGAAGGCGATAGAAATAGCGATTGAATAGAACGGGTTGCCATATCCGATCGTTGCTAAGAAGCAAACGATTCCAACCACTGCTGATATCCAGAAGAACATTTTATCAGTCAACTCAAACTTTGACCATATTGACTTAAATTGTTCTGAGCGTTGTTTTAGAGTTTTCATGATAGTTTGTATTAAACCATAATTTATGTAATTTTCATACTATGCGTTATTTACTATGCATATTTTTTGCTTCCGTTAAAGCGTGGATGATGGTTTGCGGAGATAAGCCACGCATGTCACTAAAACGCACTAAAGGTACTCCAGCTCCTTGGAAAATACGTTCAACTTCCCTGTCTCGTTTCTGACGATCCTTGCGGTTGTGGGTATAGTCATCGAGTTCAATGGCGTATGCTGGCCTGAGAGTTTCTTTATCGCATAGTACGTAGTCAACTGATTTACCGTTGATATGACTAAACGCGTATTTCCATTCTTGTCCCTCTATGCGATGATCGAGTATCGCCGAAAGATGAACTTGCGGAAAAATATAATATCTCTCGCTCACGGCTCTTTCTATTTTTCGGAATACTGCACCTTCAGTATTAGTCATAAGTGAAGACTTGGCTTTATAGTTGTATGCGTTATTTTTAAATACTTTACGTTTACTTGAAGAACCGCTCGCTACTAGGCGAACCAGTATAAGTATTACTATTCCTGCGATCGCAAGATAACCATAAGCATCCATAGATTTATCTTACCATTGTCGATAGGTAATACTACTAATAATTTGGTTCGTAATCTTCTAAAGTACTTTCAATTGACTTGGCAGCTTCTGCACTTTCGCTAAATGTATTAATACCTAAAACAAGTACTGTGATTAATGTTACAGTCATCGCTACCAGCATGACACCAGATATAACCCGCGCAGTATTCGCCATCTCACTCAAGCGATTGTGCTCGGCTATCACATCTTCGTCACTCTCCTGACGTCTAGCCTATCTAGAATTGAAATACTAATCGTTGAAGTAATGATTCCGATTATTGGGTTGAAGAGTCCTGCGAATCCCCAATACGCCCAAATACGTGCTTTTTCTAGTTGTGTCGACGCAATATCCATGTGTAACTCCTTTAGCTATTCATTATGTGTTCGTACTTTAGCTTACTATTCACAATATCTCCAATTTACAATGAATCATGGACTTTAAATTATATAGGAGTAGTGTTGTGTTTGATGGATGCAACACAATCAGACAGATACTGCCTTTATGCTCGCAAATCAACCGAGCAAGATGAGCGTCAAGCAATGAGTATCGATTCTCAAATCAAAGAGATGATGGATCTTGCAAACCGTGATGGATTGCAGGTTATTGCCGTCAAGCAAGAAAGCTACTCAGCAAAAGCCTCAGCGAAGCGCCCAGTCTTCAACGAGCTACTCGATGACATCCGAAATGATAAGTATGACGGCATACTGACCTGGGCACCAGATCGCCTGTCTCGCAACGCTGGAGACCTTGGGTCACTCGTTGACCTCATGGATGCAGGAAAGCTACAACAAATACGTACATTTGGCCAGAGTTTTAGTAATACACCAAATGAAAAGTTTCTATTAATGATACTCTGCTCACAAGCAAAGCTTGAGAACGATAATAGAGGCGTTAACGTAAAGCGAGGCATCCGGGCTAAGTGCGAAATGGGCTGGCGACCATGCATGCCACCACTTGGCTACTTCACAAGAGCTGCAACCGGTAAAAAACGAGATGTGATTATCGACACAGAACGAGCGCCATATATAATACGTATGTTTGAAATGTCAGCTGAATGCAAAGGAGGCCGACATATTAGGCAATGGCTCGAAGATAGTAATGTGAAGACACGCGGTGACAAAATGATACCACTCAGTATGATTTATCGCATGCTAGGGAGCACGTTCTACTACGGTGAGTTCGAGTATCCAAAAGGATCTGGTACATGGTATCGTGGTAATCACGAACCGCTCATTAACAAAGAACTATTCGATAAAGTCCAGTTAGCGCTAAAAGTACCAGTCAAAGGAAAATGGGGTGCTAAAGAGTTCCCTTTTAAGCGATTTATAAAATGTTATTCATGTGGCTCGACGTTGGTCGGAGAAATTAAACAAAAACATCTAAAGAACGGAGCAATCCGCATGCATACGTACTACCATTGCTCTAGACAAGTAGATAGAAAATGCAAAGAATTGTTTGTAACTGAGCAGAGTGTTATTGAGCAACTCAGCGCTATGTGCAATGACCTTGTTTTCAAACCAGATCAGGTCGAACCCGGACTGACTACGGCCATGCGTAAGTTTTCAAATATGATGAGTATTACTCACGATGAACAGGATAAGCATAACTTGACTGCTGCCTATATAAAGTATGTCCTCAATAACGGCTCGACGTTTGAGCAAACGAGGCTAGTGAGAAATCTGAAAGCAGATCTGGCGCTACATGATCGTAAACTTGTAAGGCTTACGTCAGCGCGGTAACTATGTACGTTTTTACTATTTCGAACGTGCTACGAACGAACGTAGGTCTTCTGTCTGTCTAGTTGCTACCCTCCTAACGAATTGCCTGTTCGTAACAATACGCATTTTGGGATCTTGCCTAACTCGTTTAAACAATTTATCATAGTCCGTTCCGGCAGCAAATCGACGAGGTCCTCGCGCGACTAGTAGCCCTTCAGGTCGTAGGAGTTGAGAAGACATGTCGATACCAGCTTCCAGATCACTTCCTGCACTATGTACTCTTGAAGCGATAATTGCATCAGCAATGCCTGCGCTGCCATTTTTCACCATTTCACCGGCATTACGAGTAATGCCGCCAGCATATATTTGCAACTGCTGTTCATCGAGTTTTCTATGCATAGCGATTCCTTCGAGCAACGCAGTTTCTCCTGCATCCTTTTGTAAACCAACAACACTATACTTTTCTTCACGAATTCTATCCATGTGATTCATGAGTCCAGAAAGACCCATCCCATAGTCAATAATCCATCCCGTTTGAATGTCGTATCCTTGTTCATGACCATCAATTGACATAGTTTGATCTCCGATTGAGAACTCTCTTTGCCCTAGGACGAATGCGGGGTGTTTCATTGCGTACGCACTGATATAAGCACCTGTTTTTCGAGCAAGATCGAGGGCTTGATCACTACCGGATTCTGCATCTTTACTGAGCGTTGGGCGAACTTCGTTCTTGAAGTATTGCTTCGTAGTTAGGCTAAGATCAGGTAGCCGTTCTGCTGGAGGCATCTCTTCTGGAGCAAAAGCACCAGCGACGCCTGCCATTAGCGCACTCTTTGTAAAATCAGGATGTTCTGTAAAGCCATATTCGCGAAATGCATCCGAAAGTATATCAAACTCAGCATCACCTTTAGGTTTTGCTCCCGGTTTTCCAATTGATATGCTGCCTTTGAATCGTTCTGAAGTCATAATGACTTAATGTAAACATAAATTTGGTATGTGTCAATATAGAACTCTACTCTTGTAAATATAGTACCTCTACTATACGTTTAAATTGACTCTTTAGCTTCGTTCTAGACCTACGTTCCCCCAGATGAGATAGCTTAAGGGATTCGAACTAAAAAACCCCACCAATTGGTGGGGTTTTCGCTGACCTGTACTGCACCTAACGGATAGGACTGTTTCAGACCCATTCGGGTCACCTTTGGTGAAATACTTGGCTGGGGCTAGTGGATGTGTTCCAGGAAGAAAGTAGCAATTATTCCGTTAGTATGGTCTCTATACTTACTTATTCTTAGGCTTCTTTTCTTCCTTAGACTTGATCGCTACCCAATTGATTACAATAATTGAAAGTAAGAATGCTCCTATAATATAAGCCAGGTATAAATATCCATAAAAGTACTCTTCAACACATGGTGAACTTGCACCTGCAAATCCTGTACATTTCTCAGACATATCTTTGTATGCACCGAAAGCATACATTGCAAGTATGGCTAAAATATCAATGATCAGCAAAATAAATGGTACTTTTATATATTTATTCAACATAAAGACATTATAGCATGAAGAACCCCCAAGATTTCTCTTGAGGGTTTTCTTCAGCGACTTGAAACTAGTCCATCTCTACCTCGAAATCTGCAGCATATGCCGCTTGCCCGTCTATGTTGGGGTGGACGCTGTACTCGGGGTTGAAAAAATCGATTCCGTTGAAGTAGCTGTCCGACTCGCAGATGTCGTGACCGCTAAATGCTCCGCTCTCCACATCGACGAAGTGCAGCCGGGTTGTTGACTCCGCAACCATCACATCGAGAACGGCAGTCTCGATAATGGCATTGAGCGACGTTACTACATCATACGCCGCACGTGCGTCCCCCCATGTGTTGGTCGGTGCTTCGTCGTATAAGCCCCCACAGTCCTGATCAAAGGGCTCATTGGAGGCCATCCATGGGGCGACGATCGGATAGCCCCCCACATAGATCTCGGCATTCGGCGCTGAGTCCAAGATGAGTTCGTAAACACTCTCAAGACTGCTAGGAAGGTCATTCAGGATGGCATCTGTAATGTCATCGTAAGCATCCGTGAATTCATCGCAGACTTCTTCACCGGGCCAATTGAGAGGACTCACGCATTTCTTGGCGAACTCACTAAAGCCAACGTCATTACCCCCAATGGTGAGGGTAACAACTTCGGTGTCGTCAGAAAGAGCATTGAGTTGAGAACCCTCACCCCAAGATCCATCCGCACTGCTCCCGAAGATGAGGTCGCTCGTAGTTGCCCCTGAACAAGCAACAAAGTCCATCGACCCCAACTCTAGCTCGTCCTTGAGCAAGTGTGAGTAAGCCTTGAAACTCCGGTGACACCTGTTCTCGCTGGAACCACCGACATCAGTACCCGGCTCGAATGACTCGACTCCCTCACCGCTCGAAAAGGAGTCACCCATAGCAACATACTTCGCAGGCGGCCCTTCCTCACGAATCAATTCACCTTCGTATCCAGTCGGGTAAGTTACCGTCCATCCCGAAGCAAAATAGTTCGAGTGATAGAACCCGTTCGTTGTGGTAGACGTATCAACACCTGGATTCGTAGCGATAACACCACCTCCACCAAATGCGCGAATTGCCGGTACGCATCCACCGCTACCCAGGAGGTCTTGTCTCATGTAGAGCTGCGCCATCTTGCTGCCCGTACCGCCTGCTATGACGTTGTTGTTTTGAAAAGTGATCTCACCACCTGTTTCATTCCAAAACACGTTGAGGTTGGCATCATAGCCAGTGCTCATGCGGTTCTGCTGAACACTTACCGCCAGACTTCCATCCTCTACGGCATTCTCAAGCGATGACCAGTAGATGTCGTACTCTCCGGTATACACCCAATAGTCAGGGTTACTGAAGATATCTAGGAAGTTGTACGACACATCCTGCAATGGACAGTTGATGCCGTAGTAACTTACATCACCATAAAACAGGGAGTCCATGGTGGTGTAGTTGTCATCGTACACGGTCGAAGCCTGCGCGTGGGATGGCAGGATGGCTAGAGGCAGACTCAATATCATTGCCAATAGCCACACGAACTTGTTTCGCATGATTCTCTCAATCTCTCGAATTGTATATGAACGAGACCGTAAGAGGATTCCTACGGTCTTTGTGTATTCTCGCTGAAGAACTAGTTAATTAAATCAATTTTTGCTTCATGTGTCAATGAACCATTGGGGCTAGTGGACGTGTTTCGAACTAGCGAGGGCGTATTCTAGATGAATCTATCTTTAATGCAGTAGTTATAATGACGGCTATGCTGAAGTTCTTGGTGGCTTAACCACGTGAACTACCTTTGATTGAGCAAGATACTCAACATCATCAGTGTTGCTTATTACTATTGGAGGAAAGTCATCCGTTGACTCTGATAAAAGAGCTACCTGCTTATTTTGCTTATCAATGACTAATTTTTTCACGTTAGCCTTACCATCAATCAAAGATACTACATAGTCATTTGATTTAGGCTCATAACTTGAACCATCAGCAATAATATAGTCACCGTCGTCAGCCGATAATTTATTTGAGCCAATTTTCGCCATGTTCATTGAGCGTCCAACCACTTTTAATGCGTACAGCGTACTCATTACCAAAGAGGATGGCAGCAGGCTGCTAGAAAGATGAAGGTAGCCAGTAACACTAGAATCAGCGTACACAGAAGCTGGGCCAGCGCTTACAAAGCCTAAAACAGGAATCTTTAGTAGATTCGAGTGTTCACCAAAGCTTTCACTCGTCACTTCCTTTGGATTTTCGACGCGCTTAATAATCCCTTTTTTCAAAAGCTGTTCGCGATGGTGCTTAATTTGTTGAAGATGTTCGACATTAAGCTTTCGGGCAAGATCCGCAAGCTTCATAGTGGTTATGTCGTATTCTTCGTTGAGCTTTAGAAGCCCTTCCTGAATAGTATGCATTGTTTTTATAATACACTTGATTGCAATAGATATCAAGGTGTAAACTTTATTTTCTTTATTTTTCTCTTGATTCTTAAAAAAGCGCTGTTATAATTAGATGTGAACACAGTCAAAAACCAAGACCGGTGGGCGTTGTCAAGGAGGGTGCGTTCAACCAAATTTAAACATAACGACCAAGGGGGTCAAAAATGGCACAAAATAACACTGAGCAAAAAGATAAAGGCGCAGTAATTACCGTTAATGGTGACAATAAAGAAGTTGACTCACGTACCGTGACGTTCGCGCAAGTAACACAACTCGCATGGCCGGGGTCTGATGAAAACACTACTTTTACAGTTCTTTACTACAAGGCCGAAGACAAAAAAGAGGGATCAATGGTAGAAGGTGATTCTGTCAAAGTCAAAAAAGAGGGATCAAGCTTCAATGTTACCCGATCAGTCCGATCTTAACCCTGATCTAAAGCGTCTACGTGACGAAGGCTACACTGTAACGGTAGAAGAAACGGGGTACGTTGTAATTCGTGACGTAGTGTATGTTACGCCAGCTGGCGCAGTCATAAAAGATGGAGTACTTGCTTACGCATTTAGTGACACCGGGCCGCAAGATCACGTTGTCTTCTTCGCCGGTGAACTGCCGTGCAAGCATACTGGCACTCCGTTTGGATTCCATAGCGAGGGTCGATGGCAAGTTGCGGATAATATATTCGCAACTTACCAGCTGTCGGCAAAAGATCCTGAAAATCCCATAGATCCTGACTATTACACCAAATTTAAGAGATATATCTCAATCCTGGGGTCTCAAGCGGAGTCGTTAGAGGCTGGCTCTAATGAACCGCCACACTATACTATCCTAGAGACAAAGCAAGACTCACCTTTTGTATATCAGGACTCGGCATCAAGTCGGGCTGGAATTGTAGAATACTCACGACGTCTCGAACAGCACAAAGTTGTTATCGTAGGACTTGGTGGTACTGGTAGTTACATACTCGACTTGCTAGCTAAGACCCGAATCGATGAAATTCATCTCTTTGATAGTGATACCTTTTACTCCCATAATGCCTTTCGTGCACCGGGTGCTGTCGCAAAAGAGCAGCTTGACATGCGTCCCAAAAAAGTTAACTTTTACTCGGAACGTTACAGTGTAATGAAGCGCAACGTCATACCGCATGCATACGACTTAGATGCATCAAATGCCGAACGTGAACTTGAAGAAGCGAATTTTGTGTTCTTGTCAATGGAGGGTGGCAGTGTTAAGCGCGACTTAATACAGATATTAGAGCGTATGAAAATTCCGTTTATTGACGTGTCGATTGATGTATTAACTATGGGTGACGGCCTAGGCGGTACAGTACAAGTAACAACCAGCACCCCGGTTAAACGTAAACATCTATACCAACGTGTAGACTTTTCAGATCCAGCTCCTGAAGATATATACAGCTCAAATGTTCAAGTGGCCGACTTAAATGCACTCAATGCGGTCATGGCCGTTATAAAATGGAAGAAACTCCAGGGATTTTATGCAGATCGTCGCAACGAACACTGGTCGGCATACGGAGTAGATGCAAATATGATGTCGAATGGAGATGAAGATGAATAGAATTAGTCATTTCGAACCCAAATTTGTAGAACTGATGCCTCAAGTATTAGAATCAGGCATTCTGTACGTATCTACTACTTATTTGCTGATGGTACATCTATGCGCTTGTGGCTGCAAGGAGAAAGTCGTCTTGCCTATTCACCCTAAACAATGGCGTTTTACTTATAACGGTGATGACGTGACCGTTCATCCATCCGTAGGTAATATTGAGACAGATTGTAATTCTCACTATTGGATTACCAGCGGTGACGTCGAGTGGTCGGCGAATATTTCATCTACAGAAGCTGTTAGGAAAAGGGCTAGAGACCAGCAAGAGACATCTCGTCACAATGAGAAGTCGAAGTTGAATAGCAGTTCACAACGTGTAAATAAGAAGTCCCTATGGGATATGATCACGACGTTCTTTAATTAGGTACGGGTTAAAGAAGCTTTATTCATGCGGGTTTGTTTACAGGTCAGCAAGTAGTTCTCGATTTTGCTCACAGACTGCTTCATTAATCGTAGCTCATCACCTGTTGCGTAGTGAGTCTGAGCATAAATTATTGTAGAACGCGGAGTAAATGTCAACTTAATACCAGGCCATGCGGCTAGCTCTATGTACCGTGCTTGTCTTGGATATCCGCGTTTCGATAAGAACTTAACACTATCTTCACGGTAGATCCAATCGACACCAGCGTAGTGAATTCCAAATTCATTCCTTCCAAAACTCAAATGAAATGGACGATACCTCCCAATACTTGCATACCTATCCACTGACCGCCGAGGCATATGCTTCCGATTATGAGGAAGTATAGCTCCGGTGTTTCTCATCTCTCGCGCATCAGCATAAATCCAAAGTATCTTTTCGATAGCCAGAAGATCGGCACGATTTAGCCGGTATCTGCCAAGTTGCTTTTTGTAGCTATTTCTATCACGCTTCTTATTCGCCATATTCCGAATATACACATAGATGCCCATATAACATATTGCTTACGCTTTGAGAGTCTGAAATGAATCTGTATAATTACTGCTAAGCCCTGAGACTTATTAACCAGGAATGAGACTGTATCTCATTAACAAAAAAACAGGCGATGGAATTTGATCCTAATCGTTTAACAAATGAGTATCTTGGAATACTGATACACCGATTTTTAAGCTAGAGCAAACGGCATAAGGCACTTTACGCGGAATTCAAACACACCTTTTAGGTGGCTCAATCTGTTGAGTTGAATTTTGCTTTTAGTGTTGCCAAAATTCTCTAGTTATTTTTATTATCGACATATTTATACCGCCTAAAACTAGGCGGTACTTTAATTTAACTAAACCTCAACCGAAAGGAGGTGTATTAACTATGTCAAAAAATAGAAATAGTCTTGGACTTGGGACTAATCGAAAGCCGCGTGTCGTTGGCGCAAGCCGCTGTGCGTTGCGCCCGCGCGCGGGTGTCCTGTGCAACTTGATACACAGGACACAAAAGGGGTCACACAATGGATGATCCAAGAAGATTAATTAATCCTCACCTGACTCCAACTTTAGTGGATGCACAAGCTACTCATTATCCGAATATGATACAGATTTATATTCCAAAGCACCCGATTCTTCGTAACCCGACAGGAGTAAAAAAGACTAAACATCAATCATTAGAAGAAGAGGCTGGCATCTATGCGAAAGAAAAGAATCAAGAACGATCAATTAGGAGAGCAAAAAAGAAAATTGGGGACTATATATTGTGCAACTCATTTGATCTTTTTGCTACCTTCACCATACGAGACGATCGACAGAATTCCGACCACAGCAAACAGAAAGTTCTTAATTGGCTCAAGAACCAGCGTAACCGTAAAGGTAAATTTCAGTATGTAATCGTACCTGAATTTCACAAAGATCTCAGGTCGCTACACTTTCATGCTTTATTAGGAAACTACACTGGAACAATTGAAAAAGCCATAAACCCCAAGACTGGCCACCAGCTAAAACAGCACGGGAGGAATGTTTCTCAGATTGGCGGCTATACGCTTGGTTTTACAAATGTCATGCACGTTAATGATAAGCCGATTGATAGATCAAAACTAAGTGCGTATCTTAAAAAATACATTACGAAAGATATGCCATCTTTCCATGGTCGTCAACGCTACTGGGCTTCCAAAGGTCTCATACTGCCCGAGCTAGAAGATAATCCAGATGAATGGTACAAGCACGCAACACCTGACTGGATTCAAGAAAATGATAACGGAACGATCATGAGGTTCGATCTTAATAAGAACGCTTTAGTCGATATAATTTCAAGGTTCAAGGACTGATATGACACAAGAAGAGCTTGATACATTTGCAAAATATATTGAGCTTCTTGCTGAAATTGAAAAAGAAAATGATGAAGATGTATAATAGTAACGCTCCCCAGTTTCAGCATAGGTATCCAAAGTATCTTTTATTTCTGCTCTTAATGGGCGGTTGTGCCAGAAAAGTATTCTTTGGAATGTCGGATCTGGGGAGCCACAACCGTCCATTTTTAGTTGGGAGTAAACTATGAAAGCAATACTGCTCGCCCGTGTATCCAGTAAAGATCAAGAAGAAAACAATTCGATTCCTGCTCAAGTCAGGCGCCTGCAAGACTATGCTCAAAGACGTGGATTTGAGCATATCGAAATCCATAAACTCGTAGAGTCATCTACTAAGAAAACACGAAAAGAATTCTCGTCCATACTCACAAGCATTCGAAAATCTAAAAGCAGGGTCGCACTAATAGCCGATACTATCGACCGCGTCCAGCGCAGCTTCAAAGAATCAGTACAGCTTGATGAAATTCGAAATACTGGAAAGCTCGAGATCCACTTTATCCGTGAGGGACTAATTATATCCGATACATCTAATAGTGCTGATATTCTCCGTTGGGATATGGGCGTCATGTTTGCGAAAAGTTACGTCACTCAACTTAGTGATAACGTTAAGCGTGGCAATGAACAGAAATGGCTTAATGGTGAGTGGTCAGGTCAAGCGCCACTTGGTTATCATAACTTTGATTCTTTAGAAGGGAGGAAGGAGATTGAACCTGACGAGGCTACAAGACATGTCATTCATGACATGTACACTTGGTACGCCTCCGGTTCATGCTCCTTTCTCCAGATCCAAAGTCGACTACGGACGGAACACGACATTGACATGGCCACAAGCCAAATAGACCGCGTACTCAAAAATACTTTCTACTATGGAGTTATGCGAATCAAAGATAAACTGTACCGACATAAGTACGAACCAATCATCTCCAAGCAGCTATATGATCAGGTTCAAGCTGTTAAAACTAGAGCGAACAAAAAGCCAAGAAAATATGGTGGACTCCCCTATTACTATCGAGGACTCATCACCTGTGGTCAATGCGGTATGCGTGTGACGGTTGAAAAGCAAAAAGGTACTGTCTACTATCATTGCACCCAATCACGCGGGAAACACAAAGCTAGGTATGTCTCTGAAGAAGAACTTACGAGACAACTCCAGCAAGCATTCGCAGCAATCCAGCCAAACGAAGAACAGTTTAATGATGTCATGCATACCTTGAAATTATCTAACGAAGATAAGACTAGATACCGAAAGTCTCATCATGCATCCCTATCTGGTGAGCTATCTAAAGTTAGCACGCGCCAAGAACGACTATTCGATATTTACATAGACGGTGGTATTGAAAAACATATGTACGAAACTAAATTAAACGACCTACGATCCTCGCAAGCGGATATCGAGCAACGAATTGCTAATCTAGGTTCTGCTTCAAATGAATTCTACGACAATATACAGCGAATAATGGAGATTGCCAGAGATGCACCTTCAACCCTTCTTAGTTCGAAGATAGATAAAAGACGGGCACTGCTGACTTTGGTACTTTCGAACTTAACACTTCATGATGATCAACTGAGGTGGAAATACAAAAAACCGTTCGATATCATGCATCAAACGGCTCAAAATCAATCGTGGCTGGGGTGAAGGGATTCGAACCCCTGAATGCTGGTACCAGAAACCAGTGCCTTACCACTTGGCGACACCCCAATATGTGCCGATACTGTAGTATTGTACCCTATCTAGGTACCTTGGCTCAAGGTGTTACTTTAGGCGCGTCATTCGCAGGGTATACCACGCTGCTATGGTGGCGAGTCCGGCTAGAAAGAATAGCAACCATCCGCCACTTGGGATCAGCGCCGTATCACCTGCTATTGCTGTATTGTGCATTATATCCGACGTTCCGAGAGTACATATGACGACATATGTCCAAAAACCGAGCACGATAAACCCACACGCCGCGCTCACCAGGCGCATGAGCTTCGTAAGCGGAATATTGAGCAAGAATGGTAATGCGAGCAACTCGGTCAGTACGATGACACCGCACAGCACACTAGCGAGTTCTACCTGAAGGCTCAACGTACTCGCTAACACCTCTGGGAAACGATCGAATGTATATAATTGAGCCAGCAACATGCTGGTGAATACGAAGGCCATAACGAGCCCAAGGCAGCGTGTCAGCACATCGTTGGTTTCAGAAAGAGTCGCGACAATTTTTCTCATATATTGTCAGTATACCGTACGCATGCCGCTTATGAATAGTGTTGTGGTTTTGAACATTTTGCTTGCGCTTTTCGTGTAGCCACGTACAATTACAGTTAGCGACAGATAAAAACAAAAACATTTTCATACAAAAAAATGGTCGGTCGGTCGCTCTACGACATCCACCACAACACCTAATTCAAGAGGGTCAAACGCCCTCTTGTTTTATATTCGCACGGACTAAGTATACGTTCTAGGAAGACTTGGGCTCGATATCGTTTACGCGCAAGCTATTCGCATTTCGCCATTTTTCAATCTCACCATGGTGGCCACCAAGTAGTACATCCGGTACTTTCATGCCTTCGAATTCAGCTGGCCTGGTGTACTGCGGGAACTCCAATGTTTCTTCATCTGAGAAGCTTTCAATTGCCGCGCTATGTTCTCCACCGAGTACACCCGGAATCAGCCGAACAATACTGTCTATCATCGTCATAGCCGGAAGCTCACCACCAGTCAGTACGTAGTTACCAACGCTGACCGATTCGTCTACCAATTTCATAATCCGCTCGTCGTAACCCTCATAGCGTCCACAAATAAAAATATAGCCGGTGTCTGACTCGCTGTACTGCTGCGCAATACGCTGCTTCCACGTTATGCCTCGCGGTGTCATAAGAAGCACTTTGGCAGTTGGATCGATCGACTTAGCGTGCGCAACCGCCGCAAATAGTGGCTCCGGCTTTAGTAACATGCCGTCTCCGCCGCCATAGGGTGTGTCGTCGACAACTTTGCGCGTACCAACACCAAAGTCACGGAGCTGCACCGTTGAGAGCTCTACGATACCGTCTTTTTGCGCCTTCCACATCATTGAATTCTCAAACACGCCCGAAAGCATATCAGGGAACAGTGTGATTACTTGGAATTTTCTCATCATCCCATCATCTCATGTATTGACATTATTGTCTATTAGTGATATAATTTCTTCATGCTTTCCTCAAGTTACTCTTGGGCGAAAAGTCGCCCCTACTTGAACCTACGATTGGAGTAAACATGAATTGGTTATGGTCGATAGTCTTGGTTATCGCTATGTTATGCTTCGGCATAACCTTTAGCCTCGCACTGTACTACTTCCAGAGCGGCAATCCAGCCGCCTGGTACAACATTGTCTTCGCAATCGCTACGATTCCACTTTTGATTTTCACGGTGGAGATGGCTGCCAAGCGATCCAAGTAGTGGGGCACGAGCCCTTTGGAGAAAGCCTGATGTCGAGCTGTAATATAGCTCCATCTCGCCGCTCTTCAGAGGGCTTTCTTCATGTTGAAATCAACAACAACAACAACAACAACAACACAAAAACCGCCCGAGCAAGAAATGCATGGACGGTTTTTATGTAATATAAGGCTCTCAACTCTTATGCTAGAATTGCTCGCATGAGCGCTCTTCACTTCTCGCAGTTCTGAAATGTATCTCTGAACTTACTTATGATTATATATCAAGATCATCTAAATCAGCAAGCTCTTTTCGAGACTTTTTTGCGTAATCAGACGAGTCATCTTCGGGGTTGTTTTCCACAGATTCCTCTGTTGTATCATCCACAGGCTGGCTGTGCGAATCATCCGATTGACTAGTACTATTGGTCGGACCCTGGTAATCATCATTGTTAACGATCTTTAGATTGTACCGAGCGTCATTTTTTGTACCGAGTGCACGGAGCAATGTCCGCAGGCTCTGCGCTGTTGCACCGCGTTTACCGATAACTCGCCCGAGGTCTTCAGGGTTTACGGTGAGCGTTAATAGCACACCCTTTTCGTCGATGAGGCGCTCTACGACGACATCGTCTGGGTTCCCGACTAACGATTTTACAATGTACTCTATAAACTGCTGGTCTATGCTCGACATATTGCCCCCTCTTCTGACTTTCGGTCTTTGGTTATGTGCCAATTCTTTGAATAACAACTCTATTGTAGCACGAAAAAACCAGCGCGTCCTTGGTGGATCACACTGGTTTTAGATAAAACGAAGTACTGTTTTATTTTTCGTCTGAGGCAGTTTCAGGTTCTGCAGCAGCTGGTTCTTCGGCTACTGGAGCTTCTTCAACTTCTTCTTTCGGCTGGTTTTTGCGAAGTTTCTCAAGGTTCTTGATCGACTTTTTCTTGCTTTCGTCAGCTTGTTTTACCCATGTCGGTAGTTTGACTTTTGTGTCAGCCAACAGCTTGATGATTCGTGGTGTTGGTTGTGCACCGTTGTCGAGGTGCTTTTGCATTGTCTCTACGTTGACATTAACTTCTTTCGTATGTGGGTTATATGTCCCAACATAGGCGACCACACGGCCACTTGAAGGATGGCGTTGAGCCTCCTGAACTGCTATACGATAAATTGCGAGGCCTTTTCGACCAACGCGTTGCAGGCGAATTGCGAGCATATATATTACACTTCCTTTACTACACGTTAGATTTGTACTGTATTCTTATACACTTTACACTGTTTGTTCCATTAGGTCAATCTGTTAAACCAAGTATCCTATCTTCGGCGGTTTATTCGATCTCTGTCTGCTTGCTATATTCTTTTAATGCCGCTTTTGCCGCCTGTTGTTGGGCAATTTGTTTCGAGTGACCAGTGCCTTTGCCCATCAGTCGTTGACCAACGTATACCCCAAGCGTAAATACCTTATCGTGGTCTGGACCAATCTCTTCGAGCACTTTGTACTGCGGCGTCGAACTGTCGACTCGTTGCGAAACTTCTTGCAGATGGCTCTTCGGGTCACGCCAACTACCTTCTACCAGAATCGATTCCAGCTTACTCGTAATATTCTCTTGTATAAACTTCTCTGCGGCTCCGTAGCCCGCATCGAGGTACACGGCTCCGACAACTGCTTCAAACGCATTTGCCAATATCTGCTGTCGAGCCCTATCGGTGCCATGTTTTTCGCCCTTACTCATGCGTAGGAGCGGCTCGTACCCAAGCCTGTCGCCGGCTTCACCAATACTCTCGGTTCGCACTAGCGACGCGCGCCAGCTTGTTAATATACCTTCTGGTTCGTCGTAGTTATTAAATAAAAAGTCAGTCACGACGAGTTCGAGGACTGCATCACCCAAAAATTCTAGTCGTTCGTTGTGCTCTTTGGCGCTCTTTTTGTGCTCGTTTACATAGCTACGATGCGTCAAGGCTGTGATAAGTAGCTGGATGTTCTTAAACTCAAGTCCTATGCTATCGGTTGCGAACTGCTGATACGGTGCTGTTGGCATGCCACTCATGTTACAGGTTTTCCTGTCTGATGCGTTTCATACCGAGTAAAATCAGTTTTCCGATATCTTCATACTCGATAATATCGAGCGCATCGGCGGTCGAGAACCATTGTATCCCGTTCATCCATTCTTCCTTTTTAATTGCGTTGGTATCGCCCTTGGCTTTTACCAAATATATCTGCGTCGTCATAAGTACTAGTTTGTCTATCCGGCGGTAGCGAAAATGAATTTTGCCCAACCAACCTTGCACGTCAACGTGCATGAGCCCGGCCTCTTCGCCAATTTCACGCTTTGCGGCTTGCTGTGCTGTCTCACCTTCTTCAATGTGACCTTTTGGTATAGTCCAACGATCTTTAGCATCTTGAATCAATAATATTTCTATCTGGTCAGATTCATTGCGGCGCCAAACAATGCCACCAGCGGTTGGTTCACGGACTATTTCTTGAATGGAAGCTTTTTTGCCTTTAGCGACAAATTTTTTAAAGCTATTAAAGTTTGGTGTCTTCGGCATCTTCTGCCCCTTCCACAAGTGTTCTCAGAGCCGTACCGAGTACGCCGTTGATGAACTTACTTGAGTTGTCGGAACCAAAAGCTTTTGCAAGCTCGACCGCTTCGTTGATAACTACTTTTGGCGGCACAGTGTCCGCTCGATGTAGCAATTCGTACAGCCCGAGCCTCAGCACATTTCGATCGATTCTAGCAATCTGATCAATTGGCCATCCCGGTGCTATAGGCTGTAGCTGTGTATCGAGCTCTGCCGAAGCAGCAATAACTGCTTTTACAAGGTCAACAACGAACTGTTTGTCGTCTATAGCCGAATCGTAGCGAGAAATATTTCGCTCTAAGATCTCATCGACGGCAGCGTCATCTACGCCTTCATCTGCGCGAAACTCGTATTCGTACAGCGTCTGCAATGCGACAATTCGCCCTAAATGTCGGTTTGAAGCCATAAACTCTTGGTTCTTTCGTTTCTGTTAATGTGTTAATCTACCGCTATTTAGCGTTTGTGAGCATTTTGTTGCCAGTCTCACGTTTTGTCGTGTAGACTTTCACTGGCGATTTTGCATTGACGGCACGAGCTAGCTTTAGCTTCAAGTGGCTACGTCGAAGACCCGTTTTGCGGGGGCTTGTCTGCTTTTTTGGTTGTCCCATGAAATGTTCTCCTTGTTTCAAAAGGTAATATAACTTACAAGTAGTGTAGCTTATATCTGTTAAAAGCTCAAGAGCCAGTTGACAGACCGCTCGTTTGTCTATACTGTATTCTCTTATGAAACCTGCGAATACCGAAGAAATACCGCTATACGTCGACGTTAAAAAAGATATTCCCGTGATTATTAGCTCAGCACTAGCAGGCCTAGCATTGGTGACCGCCGGCATTAGTCTCTCTGTTCACGCGTCTCAGCGCAATCAGCCCGCAAAATGTTACCAAGCATCGATATACGAGGACGGCGAACGACTCGTCGACTCATTACTTACCAAGATAAAGGCCAACGAAGAAATTCCAGATTACACCCAAGACGAGCTCTACGGCGTATACCGGGCGGCACTAGGTATTGAAAGCGCTATGAGTTCATACTACGGGCGAGATTTTTATCAAAAAGGAGATACATTTACGTATATTATCGATAAAAAACAAGTACTCCCAGGCGACTCGCCAATCTGTTAACAGCATGTATGTATTGACAAAGTATAGCATAAGTGCTATAGTGTATACATGACAGAACGCAATTATTCATCTTATATACAACAAGCATTAGACATCGCTGCTCAGCCAGACGGCCACTCAGAATACGATGAAGAGTTAGCATTACGGGATGGCGTGAATGAATTCCTACGAGCCACACATGAACAGCCGGAGAGCGAGGCGCAACACGACTCCCACGAGTCGCCTAGTCCTTGGAAAAAAATTCGGCGTACTACGATTGCTCTTGCCGCAGTTGCAGTTTCCAGCATTGCATTACACCAGCCAGCTTCAAAAGCATGGGACAGTATTAATGGCCCAGAGTTCTCTAATGACACGCATTCATTCACAGCGGGACCAGGTGATAACGTAACGACTGCAGCTTACACAGTAACCCGCGAAGAAGGTGTGCGGCTAAACAGCGTTATTGCAGACATCATGGATAGAAACGAAGGAGCGCTTTCAGACGGACTTCAAGTAGGCGAAACTATCCAGGTACCAAACTCAGCAAATAAATAGACTACGCGACGATATTCACTAACCGGCCAGGTACGTAAATGACCTTGGTCGGTTCTTTATTTTCTAGATGCTTCTGCACGTTTTCATCTGCTTGGGCGAGTGATTTTATAGCCTCAGCATCGGCATCTGCGGCAACCGAGATAGTCGCCCGCAATTTGCCATTCACCTGCACGGCGATGGTGAGCGTATCGGACACAATATATTTCTCATCAAACTGTGGCCATGAGTCTTTCTGAATCGTCGTATCATGCCCTAGGTCAGACCACAGCTCGTCGGCCATGTGCGGTGCGAACGGGGCAACCAGCGCCGAGAGGTTTTCGAGTGCAGACTGCCATGCTGCAGTATTTTCGAAGCCACTCTTCGCCTTTAGCTCGTATAGTTCATTCGTTGCCTTCATCATGGCGGCAATCGCTGTATTGTATTTTTGATTTTCTAAATCTTGAGTCACTTTTTTGATTGTTGGGTGAATAATACGAAGTATCATTTCTTCTGTACTGTCATTTTTTTCAGTCGATATAAACTCTTGGGTGATGTTCCATACTCGGTTGAGGAAGCGATGCGTTCCGGGCACGCCCTGCGGGTCCCATTTTGCCCAGACATCGAGTGGAGCGGCAAACATCAAATACGTTCGCAGCGCATCGGCCCCGTATCCACTATTGATGATTTCCATTGGGTCAACGCCATTACCTTTTGTCTTCGAGAACATTTCGCCATTTTGTGCGGTTACTTTACCGTTAAACAAAAACTTTTTGAATGGCTCCGCAGTGCCGATTCCTTTTGTCTTTGCAAAAAATCGTGCCACGAACCGTGCATACAGTAAGTGGGCGGTCGCATGGTCTGCGCCATTGTAGAAATCAACTGGCATCCACTTTTCTGCTACATCCTTACCCACAAATTCAGTGTCGTTTTTTGGGTTGAGATAACGCAAAAAATACCAGCTACTACAAATATAGGTGTCGAGCGTATCGGTCTCCCGTTCGGCATCTTTGCCGCAGTCCGGACAGGTCGTTTTGAGCCAGTCTGTCGCTCGTGCCAAGGCGCTTCTTCCATCACCACTCGGTTGAAAATCTTCGAGTTCTGGTAATATCACTGGCAACTGCTCGTCTGGTACAAGCTTCGGGCCACATGCCTGGCAGTGAATAATAGGAATCGGCGCACCCCAGTAGCGCTGACGGCTGACGCTCCAGTCGCGCATTTTATAATTTACTTCGACGGTTCCTACACCAGAGTTCTCGAGCTCTCTCGCGATTGCTTCTCGGCCTTCTTCAAAGTTCATACCATCGAATTTGCCCGAGTTAGCGAGTTCATACGATGTTCGGTTATTCTTTATTTCTGACTGATAGTTTACAAATTCTTGCTGTTTGGTCGTGTAGACAATCGGCAACTTAAATTTCTGAGCGAATTCGTAATCGCGTTCGTCTTCCCCAGGAACCGCCATAACAGCGCCCGTACCATATCCGGCTAGTACATAATCAGCTATCCAGACAGGAATTTTTTCACCACTGAGCGGGTTGACGGCGTATAGACCTTCTACTTCCACACCTGTCTTCGTTTTATCAGACTGTCGCTCTAGCTCCGACTTGATCATCGTTTTTTTCATATACTCGTTCAGCGCGCCTGCATTCGCGGCAGAACCAGCCACGCGTTCGATCAGTTCATGCTCTGGAGCAAAGACCATGAAGGATGCGCCAAAGATAGTATCGTGTGCCGTGGTAAATACTTTAATCGATTCATTCTCTAGGCCAAGGCCTTCAAGCTTGAATTCAACCAGCATACCTTCACTGCGGCCAATCCAGTTTTTCTGCGCAAGCTTCACGCTATCGGTCCAGTCAAGCTCATCGATGGCTTCCAACATTTCATCGGCATACTCGGTGATTTTGAAGAACCATTGGTTTACTTCTTTTTTATTTACCTCAGGGTCATCCGACCCGTCATGTCGCCAACATTTACCATCAATCACTTGTTCGTTCGCAAGCACGGTCTGACATTTTGTACACCACCACTGCATACGTGGCTCTTGGTAGGCCAGACCGGCACGGAACATTTCAGAAAAGATCCACTGCGTCCACTTGTAATATTCGGGAGTGTGCGTTGCGATTTCTTTCGACCAGTCGTTACTCCAGCCCATGGCCTTGTACAGCTTTTGGTATATCGGAATAAGTTCGTCCATCGAAACTTTTGGGCTCACACCTTGTTTAATCGCCCGGTTCTCAGCAGGCAAGCCAAACGAGTCCCAACCCACAGGATGATAGCTCTCGAACCCTTGCTGTCGCTTGAATCGTGCCATGACATCCGAAATGGTGTAGTTCATGGCGTGACCGATGTGCAGAATGCCACTCGGATAATTAAACATGCTCATCGCAAAGTACTTTGGTTTGTCGCTTTCAAGATCTGCTTTGTAGATCTGTTGTTCGTCCCATTTTTTTTGCCATGCTGGCTCTAGTTCACTCGGATTAAATCGTTTCATCTCTGGTAATTATACCAGTCACCTTGGCAAGAGGCTAGACACTCGGTGTAGAACATTCACCAATACCGTATTCGCCAACGGTATTCGATGCAATATCGAAGTAGCGGATCGTCGCCCCCGAACCCTCGTTGCACTGTTCGTACTGAATGAGGGATGTATCCTTCGTATCAGGTCGGTTTGGCGACAATAAACGCTTGGTTTCTTCGTCGAGCCGCGCCTCTTCTACCATTGAATTACCTTGCATAAATTCATCGTAGGTCGGATAAGTCCCCGTTATAATGCCATATATCTCAGCCTTCTTAGAAATTGCCGCTGCAATTGATTGATTGATGAGCACATCATCTTGCGCAAATTCCGCATATAAGTTTTGATCATAAGCAGCTTTTATTTTTTCCAGATCGGCTTTCAGTGTTGTTGCATCGATGACGTTTTCTGGGATTGTCGCTTCTACGGTTTGATTAAAATTGACTACCGCAGTAGATGTTACGCTAGAGTATTCATTATCAGAATTTACTGTGACTTCTTGCAGTTCGTGTGACCATCTATCAACCCACACCGAAACCGTTGGCTCTGGCAAATTAGTATCCGGCGTAGATTCAGTAAACGGTTCAACATCCTTTATAGCATCGTCACACTTCTTGACTTCAGTATAAAATGCCGAAGTATTGAATCCTCTTATGAATTCGTTCGTATTCTGTATGCTTGGCATAATTTCGTACCCGAGCATTCCCTCTTTAGAGCCCAGCTTTTTATCAACAATGATTATCGGATTGTCGCGATACAAATTTGTAAGCTCACTTTTGTAGCTATCGTCTGTGCTCATTTTTTCGATTGCTTTTTGCACGCAACTCGAAACGTCATTACTGGATGTAATACCGCTTGTTTGATTAATATCTTGATCGGTAATTTTTATCCAGTTTTCATCTATCTTTTTTAATAATGAGCCTACCTCTGGCGGAGTTTGCTCTGCAGGACCAGCAAATAGCTCGACCAGTCTTGCTAGCTGCTTTATCTGCACGTAGTAAGAGCTATTCTTGTAGTCAAGTATTGCACTTCCCTTTGTGTTGACATCTTGGGCCCCGCCTTTGAGGTCAAAATTGACATCAATCTTGGCAACTTCATAATTAGCATCAGCTTTCACCGCAAGTGTTGATGTCGTGCTCTCCGAGCTAAAACCTTCAGGTTGAACAGTTGTAAAAGGACTCGAGGCCTGGGGTTTCGACGTAGACTGAACATCGACAGCTAGATTCATCGATTTTGCCGTCATAGAATTCGCAATCGCGTCACCGATGACTTTTTGTGGGTTTTGATACCACACGTTGTATGCGAGTGCCGTTCCGGCACCGAGCAGTACAAATACACCTAAAAGTGCACCGCCGATAATCATCTTCTTACCACGCACTGGACGGCTGACTGGTTGCTTTACTGACTGTTCAACAACAGGAGATTGCAGCGGTTGATCGCTAGACATCGTCGTTGGCTCTAGCTCTGCTTCAACCACTGGAATCGGCTCTTCTTTATATAGTGACGGCTCTTCTGACTCTACCGGGCCAAATGGTGCCGACCCTTGTTCGCGTACTACTTCTTCCGTGTTCAGTGGCTCGATAACCTTTTTTTGTTGAACTGGTACGTTGAAACCTTTGTCTTCCGATTCGTCGCGCGGTTCGTCTGGCATGCTAATCCCTTGGCTTACTACTTATGATTATTGTAAGTGTATCATGAGAGCTTATTTATTTTTGAAAATACGCGTTTTTCGTAGTCATCCATTGTTCGGACTGGCGGACCAATTCGTGATCTTCGTGCGTTTCATGCAGTAAAATCTTTACGGCTTCTTCTAAGTAGACATTTCCCTGCGAACCCTTCGCTAGTACGACAGCCCCGTTTTCCATAACCGAATGAACAAACGCGCCAGCGTCGATTGCACTTCTAAAGCTCTTTACCTGGCAGCCTCGCGCGCGAGCGCGCGGTGCAAGAATTTTTTCAGATTGTTCGCCAACCGTCACCACCCATGCCAGCAAACTTGAATCACAAAAATCACCAAGTTTTTGATGTTCTTCTTCTGACACCGCGCCCAGCTCGTTCATATCGCCGAGTATGGCAATACGCTGTGGTGCAGGCGTTGCATATAGCGTGCGAAGTGCTGCGTCGGCAGCGGCCGGGCTCGAATTGTAGGTGTCATCTATCAGTACGCTTTGGTTCACGCCTTTTAGTACGTTCATCCTGCCATTTACCGGTTCTATGAGCGCCAACCCTGCAATGATTTCATCTGAATTTAATCCTAGCTTGATAGCTATACCAACAGCACAAGTCACGGGCCGTAAACTATGTTCACCAAACACCTTTATTTTGGTTGGTACTTCAAACGTCATTTCTGGCGACACGATAGTACCGCTATAGCCCGATGCAATATCAAAATCCCCTACTTCCAGCCGGTATTCGGCAGCGGCCGTTGTGCCGTAGGTATCGATTGCTGGGTCGGTAATATATGCGGCGAATCGGCCGTCTATGTCGTCACGGCTTATGAAGGCGAGTTCCGCGTAGTTCGCCAGCGACAACTCTTCTTGTGCCACGTTTTCTATTGTCCCAAAAAATTCCATGTGTTCTTGTGTGACAGCCGTAACCACGCCAATCGCTGGTCGCAGATACGTTCCAAAGTGAGGGATCTGCCCGATACCGTCTGTCCCTAGCTCTTGTATGACAATATCGACATCAGCAGGCTGTTTGATTTGCTGCTTCATGGCTTTAAACACGCGCAGCCACGCCAGAGGGCTCCGCACATTTTTCGGATACTCAACGCCGAGCATCGCGACCGGCGCGCTCATATGCGTATTATGGTTACCATCCATCATCCGCACCCGGAATTTTTGCGACAACAACGTAGCGATCATCGTCTTAGTAGTGGTCTTGCCGACACTTCCCGCCACGGCTATCAGCTTCACCTCTGGATGTTTGGTGAAATAGTGGCGAGCGTATTTTTCGAGTCGTTTTTGTATAAATTTTTGAAACATTACCTTTTATCATACTCGACCACCCGGGATATATACAAGCTCTCCCTATTGAAAAAACGTCACATATTGCCTATACTTCTCTAAGTATGCGGGTTTAGCTCAGTTGTTAGAGCGCGTCCTTGCCAAGGACGAGGCCAGGAGTTAGAGTCTCCTAACCCGCACCAATTAAAGTAGTCCGGCTCGTCCCGGACTATTTTATTTACTGTAAAACTAAGACGCTAGCTCCTGTCCAACCCGAGAATTATGTGAGATTTTTATTTGCTATGATGAATGCATGAGTATTGATATAGAACAAATCATTCGTGAAAATATTAGTAAGACAATCCACATGTCACTTGCAACCAGCCGTGACAACAGGCCCTGGGTGTCTGAGGTTCACTTTACCTATGATAGTAACCTAAACATTTACTATCGTTCACTCACCTCGCGACGTCATAGCCAAGAAATCGAACTCAATCCTAACGTAGCAGGCAACATCGTAAAACAGCACACTCTAGACGAATATCCTATTGGTGTCTACTTTGAAGGTAGCGCGAAACTGCTTGAAGCAAGTGAAGAACAAAATTACGCTTTTGAACTACTAAAAGAAAGAGTCAATGCAGCAGACGATGCTATAGAGGATGCTGCAAGAGAAGACGGTCATAAGTTCTATAAAATCACAGTTGAAGACTGGTACGTCTTCGGTAAATTTGATGATAATGGTGGACGTAAGTATCACCTGAAGTGGAATGGAGGACGGAAATGAACTATACACCACATCACACGGCAATCTCAATACGGAACTTAGAGGCATCTCTCAATTTTTAAAAAACACTTGGCTACGTACAAGTGCATAAATATGATGAAGAAAACGGGTCAATGAGTATCGTTCATTTAAAACTTGGTAGCTCATTCTTGGAAATATTTGCGTACAAAAAGAACGCAGATAAATTACCTGTAGACTACGAATATGCTAATAACCTCGAAGAAATAGGAGTAAAGCACATTGTATTACATACTAATGATCTTGAAGGTGCATTAGCAGAACTCAGAGCTAAAGGATTAGCAAACGAAAAAACTAAAATCACTATGGGTAGAACAAAAGTTGGATACTTCTTCATACAAGATCCTGATGGCGTATGGGTTGAGATAGTAAAAGACGATAGATATTACTAACAATAGTGAAATTAAATCATAGCTAGTGTTTCAATCAGCTTATCTAGATTCTGTTAATGTGCAGCAACGCCAGGACCAACCACTAGAGGTGGTTCTAATGTTGGTATGATTTGTGATTCCTCTGACTGTTAACCCACCCAAAATATCATTGCCAATGTTCGATAGTCCTCTAACCGCATCTATCGTCCGCTAAGATGCGACCCTCAGATTTTACATTTGAAGGAGTATACTAGTTGTAGTAAACGAAAGAAGGAGTATGAGTAAGATAACACCGAACTTATGGTTTAATGGCAACGCAAAGAAAGCAGTAGAGTTCTACGTGTCGGTTTTCCCTGACAGTAAAATAACGGACATTCAATATTATCCGAATAGCCCTGAAGAAGGCTTGGCGGATTTTCAACAAGAGCTAGCTGGAAAAGAACTTGTTATAGAGTTTGAGCTTAGTGGTAACACCTTCGCTGCGATAAATGCAGGTCCAGAATTTAAGTTTAGCGAAGCGGTTTCTTTCTCAATACCTTGTAAAGACCAAAAAGAAATAGATTATTACTGGTCAAAACTTTCAAACGTGTCCGCATCGGAACAGTGCGGATGGTGCAAAGACAAATTTGGGCTTAGTTGGCAGGTAGTGCCAGAGAATATGGGTGAACTGATGAGCCGACCTGAGGCATTCTCAAAAATGATGCAAATGAAAAAGCTGGTGATTGCAGATTTTTAAGTGACTGTGTATGTTTATATTGCATGATGCTATCGCTACACTCACTTTCACAGTACCCGTTTATGAATAACAAGCTCAATACTACGAGCTAAACGAAAGGACTTACCTATGCCAAACACAAACGTTGTCGGATGGTTTGAAATATACGTTACTGAGATGGACCGCGCTCGATCGTTTTACGAGACGGTGCTGGAACAAAAACTTGAACACATGCCTACTCCACCAGACAGTACGATGCAAATGATGAACTTTCCGATGGATGAAACGATGTCCAAATATGGCGCACCGGGCGCATTAGTACAGATGGAAGGCGTTAGCCCAGGCGTTGGTGGCACGATGGTATATTTTGCCGTTGCCAATTGCGCCACTGAAGAGTCACGGGTTGTAAATGCTGGTGGCTCGGTGGTGAAACCGAAAGAATCGCTCGGTGAATTCGGCTTTATGAGCCTGTGCACAGACACCGAAGGCAATATGTTCGGCCTTCATTCCATGGAGTAATGCATTAAAGGCGTTATAATGATATAGTAGGTAAAATATAAGAGGAGATGTATATGGTTACTGGATATTGCGTGAAGTGTAAAGAAAAAGGCGTCGAGCTAACAGCTCCAGGAATTCACCAGACTAAAAAAGGTGGTTTCATGGCTAAGGGCAAGCACGCAAAATGCGGAACAACTGTCTGTGCAATGATGTCTAAAGACAATGCAGAAAAAGCACTCGAAGACGGCGCAACAAAAGAGTACTAGTAGACAAGCTTACCGAGCATTTGATACATCTAAAAACCACCCATACGGGTGGTTTTTAGGTATGACTGCCTTTTTGCTATAGATACATACTAACCATTGGCAGCGTCCATGCTTCGTATTATACTAACAATCAGTAATGGCAAATACGAAATCATCCCAGTATAAAACCAACAGTCTGACGCTCATCGGAGCGATTTCGATGGGTACGGCGGTGATTATTGGAGCCGGCATTTTTGCCCTAACGGGGCAGATCGCTGAGTTAGCCGGACCAGCTTTCCCTCTCGCATTTTTGGTGGCAGCCATTATCGCTTCCTTTAGTGCTTACTCGTACGTTAAGTTGTCGAACGCCTACCCGAGCGCGGGTGGTATAGCTATGTTCCTCAAAGAAGCATATGGGGTGGGAACTATCACGGCAGTCGGTGCGCTCCTGATGTCTTTTTCAATGATTATCAACGAGAGCCTAGTGGCACGAACATTTGGCACCTATGTACTGCGGCTATTTGATGGCGCTCAAGAAGCGGTGTTGGTACCCGTGCTCGGCGTCGGTCTATTGACGCTAGCCTTTATCATTAATATTTCTGGTAACCGCCTTATTGATAGATTATCTCTGGTATTATCAGCTATAAAAATCGGAGGAATCGCATTGCTAAGCCTCGCTGGATTGTGGGTTTCTGGATTTTCATTTGAGGGACTCAAAGCACCAACTCAAGCCTCGGGAGAATACGGTATCGTTGGCTTTATGGCTGGTGTCGCCTTGGCAATTCTAGCCTATAAAGGCTTCACTACGATCACCAATAGCGGCTCAGAGATAAAAGAGCCGCATAAAAATGTTGGGCGTGCAATTATCTATTCAATCGCCATCTGCGTGGCGCTCTACATGCTGATGGCCTTTGCGGTTGCCGGTAACCTATCGCTACCAGAAATTATTGCTGCAAAGAATTTTGCCCTAGCTGAAGCCGCTATGCCAGCATTCGGTGACTTTGGACTGATTTCAGTCGTGTTCTTGGCGATTATTGCAACCGTTTCAGGCGTGATTGCTAGTGTGTTTGCGGTTTCACGAATGCTCGCCATGCTAACCGATATGAAACTCATCCCTCACAAACATTTCGGTATGCCAGGTGGCATACAAAAGCATACCTTGGTGTATACGATTGTGATTGCCATGCTACTCACTATATTTTTTGACCTCAGCCGCATTGCATCACTCGGAGCTATTTTCTACATTATTATGGACATCGGTGTGCACTGGGGCGTTTTTAAGAATTTGCGTCACAAGATAGATGCAAAACCGTGGATACTACTAACGGCAATCGCCCTCGACGTCGTCGTCTTAACGGCATTTATTATCATGAAGGCACAGTCCGACGTGTTCGTTCTGTATGTCTCGGTCGTATTACTACTCTTGATCGTGTCGTTCGAACGGTTTTACCTTGGAAAAGTTCGACAGCAAGCATAAACCTCTGTACGTCGCTGGGCTAAAAATCACTCTGCGGCTATAGAGCTAGAATAAAAGCGCGTATCAATATACAGTAAGGAGTAGATTATGTCGGTATACTCAGATTTCGTTCACAACAAAAAGCCAAAGCTACTCGCCCTCGGGCTATTGGTACTTTTTATCGGTGGGGTCAGTATATTTGCTTCACTCGCTGATGAGGTGCGCGAGGGAGATACAGTATCGTTTGATACTGCGGTGCTGCTCGGCATAAATTCCCGCTCTTCCCCGCTGCTCGATACAGTGTTTTCTACCGGGACGATGCTCGGCGGCGCAGTTGTTGTTGCGGCAGTGAGCCTGGCGATGATTACTGCCTTAGCGCTCCGAAAGTCATATTCACGGGCACTACTGGCGACCCTTATTATTGGCGGAACAACTCTCGCCAACTTTTTCCTAAAACTGGTGTTCGAACGAAGCCGGCCCGAACTCTGGACCAGACTGGTTGAAGAGCAGTCGTTCTCGTTCCCTAGTGGGCATGCGATGGCCAGTATGGCACTTGGGCTGACGATTGTATTATTAACGTGGAATACTCGCTGGCGCGCCGCCGCCGTCATTGGTGCGATAGTATATGTACTATTCATCGGTTTTTCGAGGCTATATTTGGGAGTACACTACCCGACGGATATCCTGGCTGGCTGGCTTGTCTCTAGTCTGTGGGTGTTCGCAATCGCATGGCTATTCTCTCGGCGAAAAAACCGTACCGACCACTCGGGCAACCCAGAATAGCGTATACTAGAACAAGATAACAAAGGAGATATACGATGAAATTATTTGGAACAGCTTACGCGCACTGTGACCTACCATGTGGCGTCTACGACCCGGCTCAAGCAAAGATTGAAGCCGAGAGCGTCAAGATGATACTGGAAAAAATGCAAGATATGGACGGCGACGATCGCATCCGCGCCGTGCTCGTAAAAGAAGAGCGATCTGAACTCGTGAAGCATCATTTGATGGTACTATGGGCAGATTATTTTAAGCCTGAGCACCTGGAACAACTACCAAATCTTCACGAAACGTTTTGGAAGGCCATCAAACAAGCTAGCGCCTGCAAGCATCACTCTGACGTGAAGGAGGGCGACAAACTACTCGCCATGGTCGAAGAGATCAGCGACATGTTTTGGGCAACTAAAAAGGCGTAACTGCGTGCTCTACGTTCGAAAAATAGTCGGTGATAGCATGTCGCCGACTTTTCGATCTGGGTCTATTGTTGTAGCCATCAAAAAGAAACCACGGAGCGGCGATATAGTACTGGCTCTCGTAAATGGTCGAGAAATAACCAAGCGTGTGTCAAAAATCTCCGACAAGGGAGTGTATTTGCTGGGCGACAATACAGCCCATAGTACTGATAGCAGAGACTTCGGCTACGTTTCTACCACCGCGATAGCCGGTGTGGTTGTGTGGCAGATACCCTTTTACAAATTGCACAAGCAAACAAAATAACGACATGCTATAGTATTTTTATGACAACTCCGACTACTTCCAGCCCAAAGCATCCCAAGAAACTTAAACTAGCTATCGGTATCGCTATTCTGATAGTAATCATTGTAGCAATAGCGGCGATGTTCGTGCTTAAAAACGATACTGAAACAAGTATTAGTTCAAAAAACCGCAAGCTGAACCAATCAAAGTTGGTGACAACCGGTATGTCAGCACCTGCAACGTTATCAACGAATCGGATGTTCGTGAACTGTATGGCAAGCAAGACTCTTTCGGATATGAAATATACGAACAGTTCTTGGACACTTCCCGTGATAAGTCATACTCTACTCCTATCACAAAATGCCAATATGGTAGCCATGTAGGACTCACAGCATCTCAACACTACTCTTCAGATAGCGTACTAGAAGATATACTCTCTGTAACGAGTGCAAGCTATGCAAAAACTAAATCTGCTATCAAAAAATTCGAGAGAATTGCGAAGTCTAGCACTGACAAAAATGTCATTAGTGCGGTGCAAAAGATGACATCATCTCAGAAGTTCGTTGATAGTTTAGCCGATAAGGTTGGCGCCTTAGGAAACGACGTGAAAGATGAGGACGTGACAAAAATCATCGAGTCGATAAGCCAGGATGACATAAATAAGCACCTAGCCCCAACGAATGACACCTACTTCACCTTTGATGCGGCAGTCAACAATATATCGTATGAAATATATATTTCTGACGGTACGGGTGACGCAAGTGCTTCTGACAAAGTCATACTTTCGAAACTGAAGCAACTAGATATCCTTCATAATAAAGTCGTGGCTCGGACTAAGGATTCGTCTCTATCCCAAGAACCTGCGGCGTATATATCTGGAAGTAAAAAAATTACAAAGTACGGCACAACAACCTTGCTAGACGTATGCAACGTCCTATCTAAGGAAGTATTCAAAAAGACCTACGACAAGTCATCCAATGACATAGTAAAACGCTACAACATAAGTAGCACGAATGCTGAATATGCCGAGAATCCTGCGCTTAAAGAAGCGTTCTCACCACGCAGCTCTTGCTCTAGGGGGTATGTAAAGAACGATGAATTATTTTCTAACTCAGAAATCTCAGTGAAACTCAACCAGTCGGCATCCGACGAAGGTGCTAAGCGAAATTTAGATAGTATTAAAAAAGTATATGCATACATGCAATTTGCGCCACTTGAAACAAAGGCCGATACAGCGCTCTTAATGAGCCGCAAAGATAATGACTACATGAAATTTATATTCAGGGTTGGGCCCTATGTTATAGAAGCCGATGCGAAGAAAGCTGATGGTGAGAAAACTGCGAGAAGTCGATATCTAAACCGTAGTGAAACGATACAATTGATAAACCTACTGACCGAACAAATTCCCGCTACCTCATCTTCCGAACAATAGCACGCAAAGTGCCTAAGCTGACCTGGTTTGTGTGAGTTTGCTTCCACTTGCTCGCTATTTTATCGTACATATCTCCATAGCTAGGGTATGGATGAATCGTTGCGAATATATCGTTCATCGAAAGTTTTTTTGTGACCGCAAGCGTCGCCTCTCCGATAAGACTCGACGCGTGATTGGCAATAATAGTCGCGCCGAGTACTGTGCCGTTCTTATTCGTCACCAACCATATGCCACCATCAGTTGTACCGTCTGTCTTTGCCCTATCGACATCGTTCAGAGGCACCATGGTAACCTCTTCGTCAGGCATCGCCTCGCTGACAAGTTTGCCTACATGCGCGACTTCTGGCGAGGTATAGATGGACCATGGGATAGCAGTGTAGTGCGGCGCTCGTTTGATGGGCAGCCAGTCGAGAGCAGCGTTGCTACCAGCATAGCCTGCTTCGTGAGCCGCGACGTGCGTAAATTGATAACCTCCCGTTACATCGCCACATGCATAGACTGATTTAATAGCGGTGCGTAATGTTTTATCAACAGCAACCGTGCCGTTTTCTTTTAACGTAACGGCTGTGTTTCTCAACCAACTCGTATTTGGCGTCCTACCTATCGCGACGAGTACAACTTCTGAAACATATGACGCCGTCTCGGTGATTACTGCACTACCTGTAATTTGTGTTGTATTCGCGCTATACACGATATTCACACCGGCAGCCTGCATAGAATCAGCGACAATACTTGATTGTTCTTTCGTCAGCATCCCTAGTAGGGTTTTGCCAGATACGAGCACCGTCACGGCCACACCGAGCTTGGCATATGCGGATGCAAGCTCAACGCCAATCGGGCCGCCACCGATGACGGTCATTGTTTTTGGCAAACTTCTCATCCCCCAAATCGTATCACTATTGTACACATGCGGAAGTTCACTGCCCGGCACGTCTAATGCACGTGGACGCGAACCAGTAGCGATCACAATACGCCGAGCCGTAATTGAACGCTCACCGACTTTCAGAGTATGTCCATCGACCCACTCGGCTTTTTCTTGAATCACATCGACGCCGAGTTCACGATAGCGTTCGGCTGAGTCTACTGGCGCGATATCGGCAATAATTGTGTGAATACGCGCATGGATCGCTTCGTAATCGATAGACTGTGTTACTGCGCTCACTCCAAACTGACTGGCTGATTCTATAGATGCTGCGGCACGTGCACTGGCTATCAGCGACTTACTCGGTACGCAGCCTCTGTTTAAGCAGTCTCCGCCCATTTCGCCAGCTTCAATAAGCGCTACTTTTGCTCCCAATAAGTTGGCAACATATGCAGATATCAATCCTGCGGTACCGCCGCCTACGACAACCACGTTATAGTCATATTTCGCCATGTGTTTTACTCACTTTCTTCATCAGTTTTTTCTGCGTATATCGAACAATCAGCGGAACCGCTGCCAGTGCCAATAATGCTATCAATATTCCCGGTCGCAGTATTGTACCCGCTTCTGTCGATTCACCTAATTGACTGCCGGCGTAGGCAAAGACGGCGCTTCCGGGAATGATGCCAAAGAACGTCGCTAGGACAAAACTTTTCAAGGGGATATTGGCTACTCCAGATACCAGATTGAGGACTGAGAACGGCACAATAGCGCTCAGCCTGGCAGAAAGCAAATACCACATGCCAGAATCTTCAATTCCTCTATTCACTTTGCGGAGTGGTTTCTCAAATTTCGTCTGAATATAATCTTTTATCACGAATCGAGCGGCAAGGTATGGCACGATACTGCCGACCGTGGCTGCAGGGATGATGACCAGTGGAGCTAATATAGGACCCATCAGTGCTCCGCCAATAATCGTTAGCACCGCCGCAAGCGGCAAGCTACTCGCCGTGACGACTGCGTACAATAAAAAGAAGAGTACTATGAAAATCAGCGGTGAAGCATCGAGAAAAGAAGTGAGGTCTCCGCGAACACGTTGGAACGCCGCAAGGTTTACATACTGATTAATATCGAACACGACGTATGCGACGGTAAGCACTACAAATACAGCAGCTACAAGAATTCGTTTATTTTTTTTCGTCACTGCTAACATTATACAGTATTGAAAAATAGAAAACGCCCAATCGCAATGATTGGACGGTTTCTTTGGTGGCCCCTCCCAGACTCGAACTGGGGACACACGGAGCTTCAATCCGATGCTCTACCAACTGAGCTAAAGAGCCACAACTCTAGTTAGTTTACTAGAGTTGAAAGACTTTGCCAAGATGCTACTTCTTTAGGAGGCTACTGAGGGTGTCTGTCAGATCGGCAGGAAGCACAAATAGGGTTTTCTGGCTTGGTTCTTGAGATATTTTCTCGAGTGTCTGAAGCGTACGAATATTGATGCCTCCGGGGTTCTTCGTCAAAATCGTTGCAGCCTCAGAGACAGCCTTGGCTGCAGCTTTTTCACCTTCTGCAGTAATGATGACTGCTCGTCGTTCGCGCTCTGCTTCAGCTTGTTTGGCCATCGCTCGTTTCATGTCTGTCGGTAGTTCAATATTCTGCACCTTCACATTTTCTACATCAATGCCCCATTTTTCAGTCTGCGCATCAACAATCTCCTTGATACTACTACTCACTTCTTCTCGCTTTGACAGTAACGAATCAAGGTCAACGTTTCCCGTTACGTCACGCAGCGCAGCTTCGGCGAATTGACTGCTCGCATAGACGTAGTTAGTGACTTCGAGTACTGCTTTTTTCACATCTTTGACGCGAAAATACACCACTGCATCGACTTTGATCGTAACGTTATCTTGCGTGATAACCTCTTGTTTCGGAATGTCGATCGTGTTTGTTCGTTGATCAATTTTGAACATTTTTTGAAATATAGGAACAATAATTCGAAGCCCTGGTTCACGAATGCCGGTGAACTTACCCAAGGTTAAAACGACAGCTCGCTCGTATTGATCGATTACTTTGATACCGCTCAGCACAAATATTACTGCCACAACTAGTAAAAATACTACAAATTCCATACGTTTCTCCTTAATCTATGTCCCAATTGTATCACTCAAGAGCAAGTTCTATAAGACTATCGATTAGCTCAGCGTACGATACGCCTTGCTCTTGCCATAATTTTGGATACATACTGATGTTCGTAAACCCAGGCATTGTGTTGACTTCGTTAACATACAATTTCCCTTCGCCGTCCATCAGAAAATCTACACGAGATAAGCCACCACAGCCCAGATATTCGAATGTACGCTCTGCGATTGAGCGAATATTTTCTTCAATATCCGCCGGCAAGGTCACATTCAGTTTGACTTGCGATTCGCTATCTTCGCTGTACTTGTCGTCGTAGTCATAGAATTCTGCACCGGTAATAATTTCACCAACGACGCTCGCACTATGTCGGGGTACATTGCCGAGAACAGCCACTTCTAATTCACGGCCGATTATAGCTTCCTCAATCAGTACCGTGTCATCAAACTGGAGTGCGTTTACTATAGCATCCGTCAACTCAGACTCGTTCGCAACCTTGCGTACGCCGATTGAACTACCGACCCGTGAAGGTTTAACGAACCACGGTGCGGCACCTAATTTTTTTGAAACATCGATTTGTACCTGTTCGATGTCATACCCCGAATGTACAGTCATGCCGTTGGCTACCGGGATGCCATAGCTAGCCAACACGCGTTTCGTTGCATCTTTGTGCATGCACAGCGCGCTCGATTCAACATTACAGCCGACCATCGGAAGCTTCATCATAGCAAGTAAACCCTGGATGGTCCCATCTTCACCATTTTTACCGTGCAAGACAGGGAATGCGACATCAAACTCAAGTACTGAGTTATCTGACACGTTCATACATTGCTTTGCGCCCGGTATTACTGCGATTCTATCGCCAACTTCTTTTGGTTCATCACCTGTCCAATTATCTTGTAGCACCCATGCACCGTCTTTTGTGATGTAACAATACGTGACCTGATATTTGTTTTGATCGATCGCCGCAGCTACATTTTTTGCAGAAAGAATGGATATTTCATGCTCGGGAGATTCGCCGCCAAAAATCAGGAGTAGTTTTGTTTTAATCATATAGCTATTGTATCACTAGATACGGTATCTATAGGTCGGGGAGCGGGATGACGCACATTTTCGCATCGGTCGTGAAGGTATAGGAAGTAATGTGCACTTCACCGCTACGGCAGTTCGTCGCCAATGGGTAGTAATATATAGCCGGCTTTCCTGTGTAAACGCCGTACGCACCTGATGTGTGTAGACTGACTGGGTTGCCATTATACGTCCCTGTCAGCGTTTTGAGCGACATCTTTGGGATTGAACCACCCATATACTTTTTTATAGAGTTGTCAAAAGTAGTGTTGATTTTATATAACGTATTAACTGTTGAACACTGATCACTACCAGCTCCCAGAACCGCGTTACCACCAAAACAAGCAGCTGGAGAGGTTGCTGGATATGTACCTTCATCTACAGCATACAGTTTAATCGCTTTATGATACGCATCGACACCGCTATAAAGCTCGCTGTTATGCGCACGATTCTGTATCCCATTATAAGCAACTATCGAGATTGCCGCTAGAATAGCAATCACTACAATCACAATCAACAGTTCAACAATAGTAAATCCACGCTTTATGTTTGGCTGTAGCGTTACGCTCATGCTTGTAATAGTACACTTCCTCTCTAGAACTTTCAAGGTTTAGAGTATGATGACTTATATAATTAATTATATAAGTCTACTAAATTGAGCTGATGCGCTACGGGGTCTGGGGTATCTGGAGGCTCCCGAATAAAAACGGATTGGGATGGTTCATGGCTGGACGAGGATGTTTGAGGCGAAGCCGAGTCCCGCAGTCCACCAAGAAGCAGCTCAAGGCGGTGTTCCGCGGAGGTGAAGCTACCCCAGCGGTTTTGCTTCTTTTGACGAACAAAAGAAGGCTTTTGGTACTTATAGCTAAAAGTACACACCATTTCCGTACCCATCGAGAGTAATAATCTGAACGGTCATCGGTAGTATAATAGAACGATGAACCGAGTACCACTGGCTGAACAAATGCGACCGAAAAATCTGAAAGACGTGATTGGACAATCGCATCTATTAGGGAAAACTGAAATCCTTTCAAGTATCGTCAAGAATAAAGAGCCGGTCAGTCTCATACTATGGGGGCCACCGGGAAGCGGCAAGACCACCCTAGCCCGCATCATCGCTACAGAAGTGAATGCTGAATTTACTGAACTTTCGGCCGTGACAAGTGGCAAAAAAGATATAGCAGTCGTGATAGAACACGCGCGTCAAAACTGGAATTTACAGCTCCGTACTATTTTATTTGTCGACGAAATACATCGATTTAATAAAGCACAGCAAGATGCATTCCTTCCCCATGTTGAGTCGGGTTTGATCACGCTGATTGGCGCCACAACCGAAAACCCGAGTTTTGAAGTCATCACACCACTGCTTTCTCGCATGCGCGTACTGGCACTCGAGCCACTGTCGAAAACCGACATCATTACCGTATTGAAACGAGCGCTGAAAGACAACAAACAATCGAAGCGCGTCTCGGCTGATGCACTGAGTTATCTTGCTGAGCTATCGGGCGGTGATGCCCGTGTTGCCTTAGGTAACCTTGAAATATGTTTGACGATGAACCAATCGAAGATCACGCCGGAAGAAGTCAAGGTTGCCGCTCAGAAACGACTACCTGGGTACGACAAAAAAGGTGACATGCACTACAACGTCATCTCGGCATTTATTAAAAGCATGCGCGGGAGCGATGCAACAGCCGCACTGTATTATTTGTCACGGATGCTCGATGCTGGCGAAGATCCAAAATTTATCGCTCGACGGATGATCATATTTGCGTCAGAAGACATTGGCCTCGCAGGCAACGGTGCGCTTAGTTTGGCCGTCAGTGCATTTGACGCTGTCGATAGAGTCGGCATGCCTGAGGCCGGATATATATTATTTCACGCGGCGACCGCGCTATCTAAAAGTAAAAAATCCCGTGAAACGACCGATGCCATGCAGCAAGCCAAACAACTATCTGCGCAGTATCCAGACCTCGCCGTACCCTTGCACGTCCGTAATGCACCAACCTCCCTGATGAAGGACTTAGGCTACGGTAAAGCATATAAATGGCAGGCAGATTTTAAACACCCGAACGGCTTTTTACCAAAAGAAATTCAAGACGAAAACTTTTTTAGCTAGCGTGCCTATCTTGGTCAGCAATCAGTGCCTTTAACACCCCATTCGTCCAGCCAAATCCATCTTGCAGTGGGTATTCCCCGCCGCCGCCAATACCGTTTTCGGACGTAACATCGTATTTTTCGATTAACTTATGTTTTTCACTATAGACTTTTTTGTTGAGCTGTATCCACCTGTTCGCTATGTCGTTTGCTAGGTCATGGTACCCATACCGGTGCAATGCCTTTACCGTAATCCATTGTAGTGGCGCCCAGCCATTTGGCGCATCCCACTGCTGGCCGTTATCGGTTAACGTCGTCAACAAACCGCCTGGCTGTAAAAAATCGTTCTTGATCTTTTCGACGACCTTCGCCGCTTGATCTTTAGTAGCGATACCGACGTAGAGCGGGAATATGCCAGCCAGTGTCGTTTTGCCCGTTGGTTGGCCATGATGAAAATTGTAATCACCAAAGAACTGCTCTGTTTCGTCCCAGCAGTACTGCAGAATCGCTGCAGCTCGTTTGTCGGCGAGTCTGTCAAACTTTCGGGCGAGTGCTGTTGTATGCAAAAGCCTATAGGCGTTGGCGATCGTCTTTTCATGATGATACAGCAAGCAATTTAAGTCGACTGGCACGATGTCGGCCGTGTGAATCGTTCGAATATCATCTGGTTCTAAAAACCACCGAGAGCTGAAGTCCCAGCCAGATTCTGCCGCAGCTCGAATATGTAGATAGAACCGTTCTTTCTCTCTATCTGGAGCGTCTTCAGCATGATTGGTATCTTCAAACATAGACTCTGGCCGAGGGGTTGTTTTGTTGTCGTAGTAGCGATTCAAGTGCGTTCTATTTGGCATCTCAACAATACGCGAGTAGGCTTTATGCTCCGTCTTGGCTATGCGGCGTGAGCCCTTCATCCAAAATCGATATTCTGATAGTAGATGCGGTAAATAGGCGGAGTAAATGCGTCGCTGACCATGATGCGCACCGTATAGTTCGACCATATGCGAGAAAAACGGCGGTTGCGAACGACTAAGCAAGTAGGTTCGATTTGCCGTTGGTATAAACCCGTACTTACGAATCATGAATACATAGTTTTTCATCATTCCGTCTATTGTTTTCCAGTGTTTGTCTTCGGCTAGCCCAAGCATGATGAAGTAAGAGTCCCAATAAAACTGTTCCGAGAATCTACCGCCAGGAACAATATACGGATACGGAAGAGCCAGCAAGGAGCCACGATTTAGGCGATTCTTCTTCTCAAGCTGCGTCCACAACTTCGTGATGTGCTCTTCAACGCTATCGTCCTTATTTGCAACGAAGCTCCAATTTGCATGTGTATCATCGTAGTAAAAATTTCGACGTACAAAATCGCGAAGATCAAATTCGGGATCACTACGTTCCATGTTGTAGTCTTTTTTTATGTTCTGGATTGAGCCGCGCGGAAGCATGTCGTTAAACAATTTACTATCTTCGTAAATTCGGTTTGACTGCACATCGTGGAACAAGTCACCATATACATCATCTGGACTTTTCGTCTTACCCAAAACCAACCCGGCCGTTTTCACAAGGTTAGTCTTTATTTTTTCACTACGTGGTAGTTTTGGTATAAATTGTTTTGGCACTATTTATAGTATAGCGATGTTTAGCTCTGACGTGAAGCTCAATGCGAGTGGGACGTGTCTTCCTCTATATACTCGGATCCATGCGGGTCGTGTCCTTGATCCTCCTCATATTTGAATGAGTGTGCAAGGCTACCGACAAATCCGACGAATACGACACCAAAAACCAACACTGCTGTCTGTATATTTGCTATCGACCGTTTTGGTTCTGCATGAATTGTTGGGATAATATCGCTCGCCGCAATATATATAAAGAATCCCGCTGTGATAGAGAGTAGCAGTCCAGTTGATCCTGCGAATACATCCCCTAATGAGTACACAATCAGCGCTCCTGCCAGTGTTGCAAACGAGCTTATGATATTAACCCAAAGCACGCCTTTCTTTTTCATTCCTTTAGCAATCATTAGCCCGAAATCACCAATCTCTTGCGGTAATTCATGCGCAGCAATCGCAATTGTCGTCACGATACCAACCGATGGACTGACGAGGAATGCCGCACCAATAGCTAGTCCGTCGATGAAATTATGCATCGTATCACCGATGACTATAAGTGATGCGGTTGATTTTCGGTTTCCACCTCTTTCGTCCTCGTGGTGGTGATGAAACCATCCCAGGCTGCGCTCGAGCACAAAAAATCCTATAAACCCGAGGAGCATCACCAGGCCTACTCGCGAAGCATCAGATGCTTCGATTGCCTCTGGCATCAAGTCCAAGAAAGCCGCTGCTAGCAGTGCACCGGCTGCAAATGGAACCGCGATTCGTTGTATTTTTTTTGTTTGCCACTTACCGTACAGTAAATAAATACCTCCGACAAGCGACAGTAAACTTCCTGCAGTAACTGCAAGTATTAAAATGAGTAAATCACCCATATTGTTTCTCCTTCGTCTCGATTTTACGAGAAAATGTTATATATCAAAATTAAAATTCAAAGTGTAAGTATATGTATTGTAGCATACAAACATTGTTCCGTTCTATTGACATATAGTACTTCTTATGCTACTATATACCTAGTGATTAATAAAAACAAAAATCACACACAAAAACTAACAAGAGAGGAGCAACCGCGATGAAGCGAACGCGAATCAACGTCACGTATCTTGGTTAGCCAATAAAAAAAGAACCTGTCGATTACCGACAGGTTCTTTCGTTACACTCTGTACTATTTACCGGCGCGTTTACGTTCATTAGGACTGAGGTATCGCTTACGAAGCCGCAAGCTTTTCGGGGTAACTTCAAGCAGTTCGTCGTCTTCGATAAAATCAATACATTGCTCTAGGCTAAGATCGGTAAACGGTGTCAACTGAACGACACCATCACTCGAACTTGAGCGCATGTTAGTTAGGTGCTTCGCCTTACAAACATTGATTTCCATATCTTCAGACCGTCGGTTGAGACCGATAATCATACCGGCGTATACGTTGGTACCGCCGCCAACATACAGTTCGCCGCGTGCTTCAGCGGCCTGCAAGGCATACGGCGTCGTTGTACCGGCTTCAAATGCGATCAGTACGCCGTTACGTGATTGCTGTAATTTAGAACCCATTGGTTCATAACCGTGTGGCAAGCTGTTCATAATGACCGTTCCTTTTGTTGCCGTAAGCAACAGGTTTCGTAGACCAATCAATGCCCGGGTTGGTAGCACATAATGCATACGTGCTGCGCCGCTTGATGTTTGGTCTTGTCCGCGCATTTCTGCTCGTCGCACACCTAGTTCTTGGCTGACCGCACCGACGAATTCACTGCCAACTTCAATGAATAGCTCTTCGACTGGCTCTTTCGTGACGCCGTCTTCTTCAATCGTCACTACTTGCGGTCGTCCGACTTCAAATTCAAAGCCTTCACGACGCATTGTTTCGATCAATACAGAAAGGTGCAACTCACCGCGACCACTGACGGTAAAGCCAATACCGTTGTCTTCTACGCGAAGCGACACATTTGTTTCAAGTTCTTTCTTCAAACGGTCGCCAATTTGGCGTGAGGTGTTAAATTCGGCTTCCTTGCCTTTCATTGGGCTGGTATTCGGACCAAGGTACATACTAAGCGTGGGCGCTTCTACGTCGATAACTGGCAGAGCTTCTGGATTTTCTCTATCGGCGATTGTTTCACCAATATGCACATCTGCAATGCCCGTGATTGCGACAATGTCACCAGTACACGCTTCTGTAATTTCTTCACGAGCAAGACCGCGGTAGCCGAATAGTTTTTCAATTTTTCCTGAAATAGGTGTTCCATCACGCTTGATGAGTGTCACTGCTTGGCCTTTTTTGGCTTCACCACGAGTAATCCGCCCGATTGCATATTTACCAAGGAAAGAATCGTACTGAAGGCTTGTTACCAGTAATTGGAATGTGCCTTCTGTGTCGACAGTTGGCGCAGGAATATCGTTGACAATTGAGTCGAATATAACCGAAAGATCGCCTTTTTCTTCTGCGTTATCTGGCACACTTGTCCAGGCTTTTCCTTCACGACCGATTGCATAATATACAGGGTACTGGAGTTGACTATCGTCGGTTGCGAGCTCGAGGAATAGATCTCCGAGTTCGTCTTCAACTTCTGCGATTCGACGTGCAGGTTTGTCGATCTTGTTGATCACCACCACAGGCTTTAGCCCGAGTTCGAGTGCTTTTGATAGTACAAACTTCGTCTGTGGCATCGGACCTTCTTGAGAGTCGACAATCAATAGTACACCATCTGCCATATTCAGCGTGCGTTCAACTTCACCACTAAAATCAGCGTGTCCTGGTGTGTCGATAATATTGATTTTATAGTCGTCATGATAAATAGACGTTTGCTTAGCGGTAATCGTAATACCCCGTTCGTGCTCTTGGTCGCCACTATCCATGATGAGATCTTGGCTCATTTCGGCTTGGTTATCGCGAAATGTGTTGCTTTGTTTTAATAAACCATCAACAAGCGTCGTCTTCCCGTGGTCGACGTGAGCGATGATGGCGATGTTGCGAATAAATTTTGGGTCTTTCATAAAAATAAGCTTCCTTTCATTGAAGCTGTTAGGTACTGCGTTTCAGTTACTACTAGTTTGTACCATTGTATCACACTAGAGCCAAAGACGACGAATACGTCGATAGGTACTATAGCGTATTCGTGTCTTCAGCAAAGAGCCGACCGATTGTGTTGGGCAGGCACCACTTAGGTGTATCTATGAAATGGAAATTCTTATGGTTTGTTTTTTGCTTCTTGTTCTAGAAATTTTTCCATCATGCTGATCTTCATATTCATATCTATAGTACACATTTCATCATCGTTATTACATAATTCACGTGCTTCTTTGTAGCGAGCCAGCGCTTTTTCAGTATCGCCACTAGCCTCTGCTTTGGTACCATCGACAACTTTTTGTTCTTGTTGCGTCAATGGCTTTTTTACTTCTGTCTGCGTCGCAGGCTCATCGGTTTTATTTGCCGTTCGCATAACCCCATAGGCTACGGCGGCGGCACCGGCTGCAACCAAAACAGTTACGACCAGGGCTACAATTATTTTTTTATTCATACGTACTTCCTTTATTTAGGTTACTAGAATCCGGCAAACTGTTGTGCGTCTATTGGGCTACAGGCATCAGCGGTATATGGACTTGCGAAGTACCCACCACAACCCCGTCGCCATGTTCCTCTCGTATTCGTGTTTTGATTGCGGGCTTCGTCGAGGTGCAGGTTTCCATATATATCAGACCGAGCATACGGACCTAGTTCGCCAGTGGTATTGTTGCGGCACCATGATCTATATTTGAACTCGAGCATGTCGCCTTGAGACAACGCACTATAATACGTTGCTGCATAATACCCACTCCAAACTTCGGGAGAAGAACCGAAGGTGCCAAACGGATCACTATAGCCAACGAGATTTTGATTCAGCTCATTGATGTACTGAATATACCCCGTCGTACCGCTTGGACAGCTCCCGTTTACACCTTGCACGAAACCTTGGCCCCAAATTTTGTTGGCACCGGTGCCACCAGCAAATGTTGCTGTAACAAGCCGCACATACCCCGAGCTAGCGATAATGTAGCTTGTCATAGGGTGCTTATAGGACTTGCCGTTTGAACCCGAGTATGCCGAGACGGTTGATCCGTTAACACATCGCGCTCGAATAGAAGTGGTATAAGTAATACCCTCGGAGTTAGTCGTAAAGGATACGCTAGTGCTATTGGTTGTACCCACTTGGCTGCCACCTAAGTTACTACTGTAGTTGTACTCATACTGCGTTGTTCCCACACTACAGCTTACTGCAGGCCACGACCACGTGCTCGTACTGCCACCGGAAACACTAACTTGTGGCGTTGCCGGTGCGCCAGCCGATGTGGTTGCGCTTACGGTGCTAGACCAAGAACTGCTTGAACAATTATTGGCTGCATACATCTTGAAATAGTACGTCGTTCCAGTACTCAGACCCGTCACATTCATTGAGGTACCAGATGTCGTGGCATAATATGTTCCGGCGCTTGATGAAGTTCCGTAATATATGTAGTAATTCATAGGTGCGTCACCGGTCGAAGCATTCCAACTTAAACTTACACTACTCGGTGAGGCGGCACTCGCGGACAAGCTCGGGTTACTTGGGGCGTTACACGCTACTGGAGAATTTGTCGTTGTGCCGGCCGTACCGGGGCTACTCGTACCACTACTACTAACGGCAAAGACATTAAATGAGTAAAACGTGCCCGCATTCAGACCACTTACAGTACAACCCGAAGTAGTACAGCTCGAGGCATTGCCTGCACCAGTTACGCTATAGCTTGTCGCACCTGGTACATTTGGCCAGGTGAGTCGAATCGCTGAAGTCGAACCCGTTACAGCTACAGCTGATGGATCCGGAGCGGGAGTAAGATTTAAGGAATGAACGTTGCTATTCGCAGAAGCAGGCCCACCATCAGAACCGCTCACACATTGAGCACGAGATTGTGAATAGAAGTCAGATGCGCCAGCTTTCGACACGTCGAGTGTTGTAGATGCCGACCAGGTGCCACTAGACCATAGTGGCATATCACTCTCAGATGCAGACTGAGAATTATATCGAATCTGATATTGCACTGAACCGACCGCACAAGTAGCACTGCCAGCGGTAAAGCGCACAGTCGTTGAATTTAAGTTTGTACCTACCACTGTTGGCTTTGACGGCGCACCGAGACAGTCCGAACCACTACACAGTGCTTCATTTTTTACATACG